>ENA-OPCD01000006-OPCD01000006.1-human-gut-metagenome-genome-assembly--contig:-NODE-6-length-146400-cov-8.725600_pt1 | contig 146400 bp, 132 predicted proteins | sample MGYA00241560_ERZ501471 | MGnify/ENA primary metagenome ERZ501471 (study PRJEB25962, sample SAMEA2042578) | human gut metagenome | biome: human gut; feature: human-associated habitat; material: faeces...
CTGACGACTTGATTATTATACACTCTATTACCCCTTTTGTCAACACTTTTTTTCAACTTTTTTCATCTTTTTTTATTTTTCTTTTTGCTACACTATATATTGTAGTTTTCACTTTCTGCAACCACTAATCCTATAAAATCACAAAAAAATTACCGCTCCAAGAGCGGTAATTTTAATTTACATTATTGAGCTGAATACTTTGTATCTGACTTACCGATTGTTACATTAGTCAAATCGAAGTCATAAGTGTTACCTCTTATATAACCCCAACATGTTGTCTTAATACCTGTGACACCTGATGGAATTGATGCTTGGTAAGCTGCATCAAGAAGTGAGCCGACTACCTTACCTGTTTCTACATCAGTAACAACAGCACTGTATTCTTCAAAGTTGTTATCAAGAGTAACTCTTACTTTGTACCACTTATCAGCTTGAAGTGTTGCCAAGTTTTCTGTTCTTACACCGTTATTGGCTGTTACACCGTTAAGGCTGAATCTTAGATTCAAAGCAACTTGAGTTGCCGCATTAAATCCACTGCTTGTAGGGTCTTCAAACCAACCCATCATAAAGTTGAAATCCTGTGTATCAGCTTTTAGACGAACGTCATATTCGGCAATACCGTAAGGTCCCATTGTTTTAGCAAGGTTTCTGTTGTAGAAATACATTGAACCTGCACCGTCGCCCGAACCAGTCTTATCACTGTTTGACCAGAAGTTACAATAATTTACGTTTCTTTGATCATCATGATAGAATGTCTGATAATGAACGCTCGCACTACCCTTTGAAAGCCATGGAGAACCGTCCATAATGATTCCAAGACCATAATAGCCTGTACCCTTAGCTCCTCCGATAGAAACGTCATTAAAATCAGATTTTTCCACATAATGTGTGCCTTGTTCGGCATTTGCAATCATAGGCATTGCTATAGCCTGCACACCAAGTACACACGCTGCAGCTATAGATAATAGTTTCTTTTTCATTTAATTCTCTCCCTTTCTTACTTTACGCTATCATATTAATTGTATTTTACCTTCTTTTATACAAAAAATAAATACAAAAAGCAGATATAATTGTTCAAAAAAAAGTAATACTGCAATTAACACAAAAGGGATACCGCAATTTATGCAATATCCCTCAATTATATTCTATTTTACACCCTGTTCCGATATAGACAACCGTTTTTCCACATAGTTAAATCCAAATGTCAAAATAAGCGTTATAACAAGGTAGAAAAGCGCCGCTACAAGATACGGAGATACACGCATATCTCTGTTTACGGCGCGTTTGGCAACTTGCAGTAAATCAATAAGTGCTATTGATGACGCCAACGCCGTATCTTTTACAAGCACTATCGTTTCATTGGCAATCGGTGGAATGACCGTTCTTATCATCTGCGGAACTATTACATATCTCATAGTCTGTATGCCTGTAAGTCCCAAAGCCTTTGATGCCTCATACTGTCCCTTGTTTACGCCTATTATACCGCCGCGGAAAATTTCCGCAAAATATGCCGCATAATTAAGTACAAATGAAATTGTCGCCGCTGTAAACATCGAGAGAGTTATAGCCTCGCCATTAGGCAGTTTTATGATTGTAAGTCCGAAGTAGAAGAAAAACAACTGCAGCAAAAGTGGTGTTCCTCTGAATACCCACAGATACACATTTATAATAAATCGGATCGGCATTTTCACAATCCATCGGATAACAAAATTATCAGTCGGCCTTTTGCTTACCGCCTCTTTGAAAAGCGATATTAAAAGTCCGAGAGGCAGTGACAGCACGAGCGTCACCACGAATAATTTAATTGTAATCTTTAAACCCTCAAGCATTTGAGGCAGTATTTGTAAAATATACTTAATAGAATCTTGCATATGTATTCTCCATAAATGCACAAACCGCTGAAATACGTTATTCCAACGGTTTGCTTATTTTTAATTATTTAATTAGGTCTTCTCCAAACCATTTTTGTGAAATTTCTGAAGTTGTGCCGTCTGCTTTACACTCGTCAAGAGCCTTGTTTATAGCCTCCATAAGTGCATAGTCGCCTTTTCTTCCGCCGACACCGTAATCTTCTTCATCAAAACCTTCTTCAAGAACTGTGTACTTGTCAAGCAAGTTTTCTTTTTGCAAATAGTATCTTACGAATACTTCATCAATTACAGCCGCATCTGCTCTACCGGAATCAACTTCCATAAGAACCTGTGAATTTTCCTTGAAACGAGAAATGTTGTCATCGCCGACTGATTCGTATGTAGCTGTATCAGCTTTCAAAGCGTCTTCTGATGTTGAACCGTCTTGAAGTGCAATCTTCTTGCCTGCAAGGTCGGCTTTCTTTGTTATATCAGAACCTTTTTTAACAACGATTGATTGCTTTGTTGAAAGATAAGGATTAGAGAAAAGAACTTCTTGACGTCTTTCATCTGTGATTGAGAAACCGTTCCAGATAACGTCAATCTTACCTGATGAAAGTTCCATATCCTTTGAATCCCAATCTATCGGTTTAACTTCTACGTCCACGCCCATCTTTTCACCGACTGCTTTTGCAAGGTCTATATCAAATCCAACGATTTCGCCGTTATCATCTGTAAAGCCCATAGGCGCAAAGTCTGCGTCAAGTCCCAAAGTAAAGTGACCTGCCGCCTGTACATCTGTCAATGATGTATCTTCCTTAGACTCGCTTGTTGTGCTTTCGTTTGATGAACTGCCACAGCCTGCAAGCATTGATATGCTCAACGCACCTGCAAGTGCAAATGTAAATACTTTTTTGATATTCATATTAAATTTCCCCTTTAAATTATAATTACTATATTATTATACTGTATCAATTTAATTTAGTAAAGTGTTTTTTTTAAAAATATTGCACAAAATATATAATCATATTTGCTCAAATAATTAGCCACAAAAAAACGAACTGCAAATAACATTACAGTCCGTTTTACTATACATATTAATAAATTACCCTTTTACCGCCTAAAAATCTTGATGAATAGTAACTTGAATCAATAGAAGTATATTGAATCACCTTACCTGTTGACGGAGCATGAATCATCATTCCGTCGCCTACATACATACCAACGTGAGATGCATAACCGCCACTTCCGAAGAATACAAGGTCGCCCGGTTGAAGCTCGCCTCTTGTTTCATATGTACCCGGACCGTGAAGTTGGTCATCGGCTATACGAGGTATTGAAATACCGTTTGCACGGCATACATACTGTACAAATCCCGAACAGTCAAAACCTGATGGTGTTGTACCGCCCCATAGATACGGTACGCCAAGATATTTAGCCGCTTCTGTAAGCAAGCCCTGTGCGGCAGGATTTTCCTGAATATATTCACTGTTTGGTATTATCGGCTTTGCCACATATTTAAAGTCAACAGGCAGGCTGTAAACTTCTGAGCCGTCTGCAATAACAGCACCGATTGTTATTGAGTAATCATTACCGGCTCTAAGCGAACCTTCGCTGACTTCAACGCTTTCGCCGTCATATACGTCTGACAAAAGAACCGAACTTGCGTTTGCGTCCTTTATAATAACGTGATATGCTTGTGCATTACTTACAGGTGTCCAAGACACTGTAAAGTTGCCTTCTTCAATTTCTGCACCGTCTTCCGGAAGTGTTATTTCAGGAAGTTCGATTGAATAATCACCGCTCTTAAATGTATTGTATGAACGATTGATACTTGAAATGGCTTGTTCTCTTGTTGTTGAACCCAACGGCGAGAAGTTTTCATCGTCAACACCGCTCATTAATGAGTAGTTAAGCATTGTAATTACCGATGATTTAGCCCAAGAGCTAACTTCGTCGGAATCTTCAAATGCATTGACAACATCAGCGTCGTCATAACCGTCTGAAAGGTTAAAATTGACTTCACTTGCAGTAAGTGTACTTACAAGCATTTTTGCCATTTCTTCACGTGTCACAAGTCTGTCAGGTGTAAATGTATTATCACCTGTACCGGAAACCATTCCATAACAGTAAGCTTGGGCTACCGCCATGCTATCTGTATCTTCAAAAGGTGACACTTCCGGTTCTATCATATCTTCACCTGTAAGCTTTTCGTATAAGTTTACCGCAAGCTCACAGAACTCTTCACGAGTTATGTTATCCTTTAGGTTGTTTGAAACCACCGAGTACGAAACAAGGCCGGCTTCATTAGCCTGTTGGTAGTCGGATACAGCCCAGCCGCTTAGATCTGCCGCCAAAGCAGAAGTTCCTAAAACCGCTGACATCGATATAACAGATAAGATAATCTTCTTTGCTAACTTATTCAAGATATAATCTCTCCTTTTCACTTTAAAGACCTTTACCCTATGAGTTTTTTTCTATGTTTGTATTATCCGCGTTAATATTTTGTCTTACGTTCATAGTCTTTGCTTTTTGAACGTTGACTGTATTGTAACACTAAAAAATAGCTGTGTCAAGCCTTTGGCAAGTAAAAATGTTAAATTTCTTAAAATTTTTGTATTGTTTTTGTAAAATTACAGTAAAACAGCTGAAATATTCACGTAATCAAACTGAAATATTACAAAAATTTGTTCATCGTTTTTACAGTATATTACATTTACGATTAACATAAAAAACTTTACATCTACAATATATTGACATATTTTTTTATCCCACGCAAGATATTGAACGATTTATGTTAAAACTTGCACATAATATTACAACTTTGTTACAAAATTTTAAGAAGTTGTGAAGAAATTGCTACAATCCGCACCACTGTGCGGTTTTTCCTGTTAAAATCTCCGAGAAATTCTTTAAAATATTTTTTTAATCACATCATATTTTACTCATTTTCGTTCGAGTTTCTTCTTATTATAATAAATTTTTTATTGAATAAATTTTCATTAATAAAAACATCCTCAAAAACACCGTTTTTAATAAATACAGCGTCGAATTTGTTACATAGCTCCATGCCACCACTCCACCGCAAGCGGTCCCATCTCCTCAAGGAGAGGCTTTCGACACACAACGCATTCCGCATAGCTCCCCTTGAGGGGAGCTGTCAACGCAGTTGACTGTGGGGTGGCTCTCTCATATCTTTTATCTCCCATCCCTCCGTATGGGGTGACCAATGATCGCCCCTACATTGCTCACAACATCTCCGCAATGCCTATTTTCCCACGTAAAAAGCGGACAACCTTAGTTATCCGCTTTAAATATGTACACATTCAATTATTTAACGTCAACCTTTTCACCGGCAAGAATTTTATTCATAGTTCTTGCGGCGCACATCTTACCGCACATTGAACAAGTATGTTTTTCTTCCGGCGGTAATTCGTTATAATATCTCTGTGGCTTTTCAGGTTCAATAGCATATTGGAACATTTCATCCCAGCACACACGTCTTCTTGCGTCACTCATCTTGTTGTCAATATCTCTTGCACCCGGTACACCCTTAGCCATATCAGCGGCATGAGCGGCGATTTTAGCGGCCACAATACCCTCTTTAACGTCATCGGCATTAGGAAGTCTTAAATGTTCCGCAGGTGTTACATAGCATAGGAAGTCAGCACCGTTTGCCGCCGCAACAGCACCGCCTATTGCAGAAGTGATGTGGTCATATCCCGGTGCAATATCGGTTACAAGAGGACCTAATACATAGAACGGTGCATTATGGCAAAGACGTTTTTCAAGTTTCATATTTGCCGCAATCTCATCTATCGTCATATGTCCCGGACCTTCAACCATAACTTGTACATTCTTTTCCCAAGCACGTTTTGTCAAAATACCAAGCTCGATAAGCTCTGTAATCTGTGACGCGTCTGTCGAATCATGTGTAGAACCCGGACGACAAGCGTCACCAAGACTGATTGTTACATCATATTTTGCAAGTATGTCAAGCACCTTGTCATAATACTCATAAAACGGATTTTCATTGCCTGTCATTTCCATCCAAGCAAAAATCAACGAACCGCCTCTTGAAACGATATTTGTAAGACGGCCGCCCGATTCTTTAAATATTTGAGCAGTTCTGCGATTGATGCCTGCGTGAATTGTCATAAAGTCAACACCCTCTTTAGCGTGAGCCTCTATAACCTCCAAAAATTCATCAACCGTAATATCCGCAAGCTCTTTATCAAGATAACCAACCGCATCATACATTGGCACTGTACCGATCATAGCAGGGCATTCGTCAATAAGTTTCTGACGGAATTCGTGGGTTTTGCCGTAACAGCTAAGGTCCATAATAGCCTCAGCTTTCATATCAACAGCCATCTTAACCTTTTGCCATTCAATACTGTAATCCGTACAGTCCTTTGAAATTCCGAGATTTACATTTATCTTTGTTTTAAGACCTTCGCCGACACCTTCCGGACTTATAGCCTTGTGCATTTTGTTTGCAGGAATTGCAACACTGCCTCTTGCAACTCTTTCACGAAGTTCCTCTGCGGTTATATTTTCTTTTTTAGCCACTATTTCCATCTCAGGTGTTATAATACCCTTTTTAGCGGCATCCATTTGTGTTGTATAATTCATATATATCTCCTCTTTCTTTTTATTGAGCATAAAAAAATGCTCTCAAAAAGAGAGCCGTTTCCAAAATCCCGTTACGGCATTACCCGCATACGGTCAATGGGTCGAAGTCAAACTTCCTCTCAGCCGAAAAGCTCCCCTTTTATGTGGATATTATATACTAATACTCACTCACTGTCAAGGTAATATAACGCAAATGTTAATTAAATTTAGTAGACTAAAAATTCAATATGTGGTATATTATAATATAGTAACTGATAGGAGAAAGTTTTATGAAAACGATAAAAGACATATTTTCAAAAATCATAAAATTTATATTAAAAATTACCGGTGATGATTTGAGCATATACGCCGCCCAGGCATCTTTTTTTATTATAATTTCGGTTATACCGTTCAGTATGCTTGTACTTTCAATAATCAAACTGTTCATCAATATAGACATAAACTCAATATTGCACACAATAAATTCATTTGCCCCTGCGGCAATCAGCACGTTTCTTACGGAAACAATAACCGATTTATTCACCAAAAGCGGCTCGGTGCAAGTCATTTCCGTGACAGCCGTATCAACACTTTGGCTTGCGTCAAGGGGTGTTATGGCACTGTATACGGGACTTAACAAAGTCTACCGTTCACGCAACAAAAACTACTTTATCGGCAGACTTATTTCTATATTATATACGCTTGCATTTATTGCGGCACTTATCTTGACGATTGTGTTTTTCGGTTTCGGAAGCAAGCTCGAATACTTTATCAATTCACATTCGCCGTTTTTCTCGACATTGCTCGACTTCTTTTTAAGAGGCAAGATACTTATATTTATGATTTATCTTACCTTTGTATTCGCACTGTTCTACAAGTTTCTGCCCAAAAAGGACAATCGCTTTAAGGCACAGCTTCCCGGTGCGGCATTTTCGGCGGTCGGCTGGATGGTGTTCTCATTCTTCTATTCAATATATATAGAACACTTTTCAAATTATTCATTCGTTTACGGTTCACTTGCCGCAATCGTATTTTTAATGCTTTGGCTTTATTTTTGTATGAACATATTCCTGTTCGGTGCACAGATAAATAAAATGATTGAGGACGGTTTTTTTCAAAAATAACTCTATCCGTTTTATCATTTTTATGATATAATTACAATATACTTTATATAGGGGGGTTAACGTATGACATTTGACACAATCGCATTTACGCAGGACGAGCTTGACAATGCGTTAAACTTATGCTGTACGTCAATCGGGCTTTGCGATAACGACTTTATATTACCTCAAATAGCCGGTATAACATACATATCAATAGGCGAAATATCCGCTAAAGCAAAATTCAAAAAAGACGATATGAAAAAGCACAACATAAATTGTATCGGATTTGTACCGCAATTTGCACCACAGATATGCGAACATTCACCTTCGGTTTCTTCCTATATAACATCATATCAATATGAATATGAGTACGAATACATAACAAGCTATTCATCATCATACACCACCTCGGCACAATCATCATTTGCCACAAGCTTTGTAACAGGCAGTGGGTGTATATATATAAACGGTTACGGAGTTAATCTCATATAGGTGGCAATATGGACGCAATACATATAAATTGGACAAAGCCTTTCAGAAACAGGTTTAACGTGCCTTATGAAGTCGAAGATTTTGAAATACTCACAACAATTCTTTCCGCATTGAAATGGCGTGAAAAAAACGGTAATATAAAAATGGTTACCGATTCCATAGGTGCACAATATTATAAAAAAACAGGTCTTGACGTTATTTGGAACAGTGTTGAAAATATTCTTGACAATGTCGATGTCAACAGCAATGTTTTTTGGGCGGCAGGCAAAATATTTGCCCTAAAGGAGCAAAACGCACCTGTTGCAATGATTGACACTGATTTTGTCGTGTGGGAGAAAATAGACGAAGAAAAACTCGCCGACGTGTCGGTTATCCACTTTGAAAATCTCTATCCGGACGTTTATCCCCCAAAAGACTTCTTTCATATGGATAACTATGAATTTGACAATGATTTTGATTGGAACATAAAAGCGTGTAACACCGCATTTTGTGTAATAAAAAACGAACAACTGCTCCGTTATTATACGGATAAATCAATCGAATTTATGCGTCATACAAACGAACAAAACGACAGACTTGCATATATGGTGTTTGCGGAACAGCGTATGTTGCCCATGTGTGCAAAAAAGCTCAATATGAGCATTATGTCATTTTCGGACTTGAACAGACTTTTTAAAAACGGCGACAATATGTTTACTCATACATGGGGTATGAAACAGCAAATGCGTGACAATGCTTTTTTAAGAGCCGATTTTTGCAGACGATGTATTAAACGAATTATCAAAGATTTTCCCGAAATGAAAAATATTATTATGAATATAGAAAATCTGAAACAGTATTTTTAAAATACTGTTTTTTTGTGCATACTATTAATATATTTACTATCCCAAAGAACGGAGATTATTATGGAATTTATAAAAATTATACTTACATCAGTCGGCTCAATCATCGCATTGTTTTTCTCAACAAAAATAATCGGCAACAAGCAAATGTCGGAATTGAGTATGTTCGACTATATAAACGGTATAACCATCGGCTCTATCGCCGCCGAAATGGCAACTTCGCTTGACGGCAAGTTTTACTATCCCCTTACTGCGATAGTGATTTATACCGTCATTATGTGGTTTATATCATATCTTACCGAAAAAAATATTAAACTAAGACGTTTCTTTACGGGACGGTCAATAATTTTAATGCAGGGCGGTAAAATATATCAGAAAAATTTTAAGACTTCAAAAATAGATATAAACGATTTCCTTGTACAATGCAGAATAAACGGTTTTTTCACATTAGATGATGTCGATACCGCAATACTTGAACAAAACGGTAAAATATCGTTTTTGCCCAAAGTGCAGGCTCGCCCTGTTAATGTGCAGGATATGAACATCACAGCAAAACAAGAAAAGCTGTCCTTTACAGTTGTTCTTGACGGACATATTATGGAGGAAAATTTAAAATTCAGCGGTAATAATAAAAAGTGGCTTGAAAACGAATTGCAAAAACAAAAAATCGGTAATGTGAAAGATGTGTTCATCGCACTTTGCGACGATAATAATACATTGTCGGTTTATAAAAAAACAGACGATTCACCAAAGAATGACCCGTTTCAGTAATGAGGAGTTGTTACGAACGACGTAGGGGCGATTATTGGTCGCACATTAACGGCGTAGGGGCGATCATCGGTCGCACATTAACAACGTAGGGGCGAGCATTGGTCGCACATTAACAACGTAGGGGCGAGCATTGGTCGCACATTAACAACGGTAGGGGCGATCATCGGTCGCACATTAACGATGTAGCGGCGATCATCGGTCGCACATTAACGGCGTAGGGGTGATCATTGGTCGCACATTAACGGCGTAGGGGCAATCATTCGTCGCACATTAACAACGGTAGGGGCGAGCATTGGTCGCACATTAACGGCGTAGGGGCGAGCATTGGTCGCACATTTTAAAATAGAGAATAAACAAGAAAACCGCCCCTCAGTCGGCATAGCCGACAGCTCCCCTCTATGGGAGCCTTTGGATTGGCTGTTATTCAAAAGCCTCTCCTTGAGGAGAGGGGGACCGCTTGCGGTGGAGTGATGGTAAGGGATACGGGACGTCGAGGTACCGCCCCTACTTTTAATATCTATCTTACGGGCGACCGATGATCGCCCCTACGAAGCACATGTAAAGTACATTTCGCAAACAATCAATACAAAAAAGGTGTTTCCGATTGGAAACACCTTTTAAAATTCAAAATATTATAATTAGCAAACGCCCTGAGCCATCATAGCGTCAGCAACCTTCATAAATCCGGCAATATTAGCACCGGCAACAAGGTTAGTCTTTCCGCCGATTTCGCAGTTATATTCCTTAGCTGCAGCAACAGAATTCTTGTAAATTGTAATCATAATGTTATGTAGCTTTTCATCAACTTCTTCAAATGTCCATGAAAGTCTTTGTGAGTTCTGGCTCATTTCAAGAGCTGAAGTAGCAACACCACCGGCATTTGATGCTTTACCAGGAGCAAAGTAAACGCCGTTTTCTTGTAGATATTGTGTAGCCTCAAGAGTTGTAGGCATATTAGCACCTTCTGCAACGATCATTGTACCGTTTGCAACAAGAGCCTTAGCGTCGTCAATAAGCAATTCGTTTTGTGTAGCACATGGAAGAGCAACATCAACCTTAACTGCTTGCCATAGACCTGCACCTTCAACATACTTAGCATTTGGTCTGTAGTTAAGATAATCCTTAATTCTGCCTCTCTTAACTTCCTTGATTTCCTTAACTGCTGCAAGGTCGATACCTTCTTCATCAACAACGTAACCGTTTGAGTCAGAAACAGTGATAACCTTTGCACCAAGTTGCTGTGCCTTTTCACAAGCATAAATAGCAACGTTACCTGCACCTGAAATAGCAACTGTCTTACCATTAAAATCAGTGCCCAAATCCTTAAGCATTTCCTGAGCGTAGTATACAAGACCATAGCCTGTAGCCTGAGTTCTTGCAAGTGAACCGCCCCAAGTTAAACCTTTACCTGTAAGAACGCCTTCATATACGTCCTTTAATCTCTTATATTGACCGAACATAAATCCGATTTCTCTTGCACCTGTACCGATATCACCGGCAGGAACGTCTGTATCAGCACCGATATGTCTGAAAAGCTCTGTCATAAAGCTCTGGCAGAATGCCATAACTTCTCTGTCTGACTTACCCTTAGGATCGAAGTCACTACCGCCTTTACCACCGCCGATTGGAAGTGTTGTAAGTGAGTTCTTGAAAATCTGTTCAAAACCAAGGAACTTGATAATACCAAGGTTTACTGATGGGTGAAGTCTTAGACCGCCCTTGTATGGACCAATAGCACTGTTGAACTGTACTCTGAAACCTCTGTTTACCTGTACCTTACCGTTGTCGTCAACCCAAGGAACACGGAACATAATCTGTCTCTCAGGCTCTACTATTCTCTCAAGCAATGAAGCCTTCTCGAATTCAGGATGCTTCTCAAATACAGGTTCAAGTGATGTTAGAACCTCTGTTGCCGCCTGTATAAATTCAGGCTCGCTTGCGTTTTTCTCTTTTAACTTTGCTAGTACGTCTTGTGCGTATGACATAGTTAAACCTCCTCTAAAAATTAAATTTTTTTCTCATCAGAGTGTACAATGTTTGCTATGGTTCACTCTGTTGTGCCAATCTAACATATATTTTAGCATTATTTTTATGATTATGCAACAAAAAATTTGAATTTTTTTCAAAAAAATATTGATGTTTTTCGAATATGGCTTAACTATGCCGTTGTTAGTTTTGCGTAACTTTTTATTTCTTTCAAAAATTCATATATTCGATATACAATTTTTCAAAATCTTCACTGTTTCCGAGTGAAATTTCGGAACTGATTTCCTTTATACGACCGATTCTTTCATCGCCGTCCTGCCTTTCGGCATACTTGACGCAACCGCCGAGCGAGCTGTTACCGATAACTTTCGTCTTACCCAAAAACTCACGCGGCAATATTCCGATATTGCAAGCCTTTTCAATCGAAAGACCGTAACCGAAACCGCCGGCAAGATACACCGTATCAATTTGTGAAAGCTCTGTTCCCCATGACTTCGCAAGCACATCAATACCGGCTCTCACCGCCGATTTTGCCATTTGCACCTGACGAATATCATTTTGCGTAAACACAACGTCCTCCGCGACCTTATAACCGTTTATAAAATAGTCGTCATTTAAAAGACCCGTTTTATCAATTATTTTTTCGTCAAGCAATTCCGAAACCAACTCAATTATACCCGTTCCGCAAAGACCGACAGGCGGTTTATCCGCAATAGTTTTTAGTGTCCCCGTTTTCAAATCAACACCGCATACCGCACCGTCAACCGAACCTATTCCGCACGAAATTCTTCCGCCCTCAAAAGCAGGTCCTGCGGCAGTAGACGTAACAATCATTTTATCCTTATTGCCCAACGCCATTTCACCGTTTGTACCCAGGTCAATAAACATATTAACCTTATCCGATTTATCAAAATCACTCATATAAAGTCCGCTCACCATATCGCCGCCCACAAACGCAGATATACCGCCGTATATAACGGTTTCAATCGGCGAAACCTTACTTTTTGTAACTTTATCAAGCGTAGTTTTTAGTGTCCCCAAGTGTTTTGATTTAAAAGGATATTCACCGAGTGTACCGCAAGAATATCCCATAAGCAGATGTACCATTGTTGTATTGCCCGCGATAACAACTTTTTTAGTGTCCCCAAATTCTTCGGTCACTTTTTTATATCCGCTTATAATCGTATAACGCATAACAGCCGAAAGCTCGTCCAACCTTCCTCTGTTTGCCGACTCGATTCTTGAAAGAACATCCAGTCCGAAACGTCTTTGAGGATTAATTGTTCTGTATGTTTTTAGTGTCCCCTTATCCGTCACAAGTTCAAAAGCAACAGTAGTTGTACCTATATCAATACAGACTGCACTGTCACCCTCTTTAAAATTCGGTTTATACTCATAACTCGACAGCACTTCAAATCTGCCGTTTTTTATATTACTTCTTCTCGGACAGTCAAAATTAGAACACTTTGAACAGTCGTGCTGTGCGTTAAATACCTTTTCATCAGTCGTAAATTCAAGTATATAGCCAAAAGTTTTTACGGGTTCAAACATAAAACCGATTGTCATTTTTATTCCGTCAACACCTGTTTTCGCAACAATAACGGATTGTTGCGAAAGCGGAAAATCTTTCGGAGCGTCAAGACGTTTTTTAACACCCCAAGACTTTTTTGCACACAAAAGCTTTATATTTTCAGCAAGCACATCGTCCATCATAAAAAGATACTCGTCCGCCATTGCGTCAACAAGTATACCTTTCATACCCTCACCGTTATCAAAAAAACTTTTTGATATTCCGCTGATTTTTTCACCGACCGTAAGTATGCAATATGCTTTCATATCCTCCGTTACGGCAACTGCACGCGGGGACAGTAAATCCATCACCGTTTCTTCAAGCTCGTCAAAATAAGAAGAAACAGTTTCATACACACTGCTCCCCTCAAAACACCCCAAAGTTTTTAATACTTTATCTTTATCTATTTTTATCGAAAAATCTTTAATCTCTATTCTATTCATATCATACTACCCCTCATTTATAAAAACAGCGGTACTTTTCACCGTACCGCTGATGATTAATAAAATTTACCGTTTGCCCTGTCAAACACCTGTTGAGTTCCGGCAGAGTATTCTCTGTTCATACGTTTTAACGGACTGTATGTATTGCCGGTAAAGAAATTCACACCGTACACCGTACTGAATGAAATCTTATAACCAAGCTGACTTTTAACCGCATTATCGAGTGTTGTCGTATAATATCCGTACGGCCACGAAATACTTGTCACATCTTTTCCGGTAACTTCTTTCAAAATTTCTCCGTTACTCTGAATATCATCGAGTATATCGCCGTAAGCGTTTGTATTGTTGTAAATCGCCTTTAACTGTTCCTTAGGCATACTGTGAATACCGTTTGTGTGATTGCCTATTTCGACAAGTCCGCTGTTCGCCATTTCATATGTTTCATCAGACGTCAAATAACCGTAACGGTCTATGTATGAGCCAATCAAAAACATTGTAGCCTTTGCGTCATTTTTCTTTAATATCGGAAATACCTCCGTATAGAAGTTTGAGTATCCGTCATCAAATGTCAAAAGCAATATTTTTCTGTTGTCAATATCAGCCATATTCGCCGTTGCGAGTTCTGTCGCGGTCATCGGTATATATCCGCAGCTTTTAAAGTATTGTATATCCGCATCAAGCTGCTCGGGTGATATTGTATAATCATTCCAACGTGACGAATCAGTTGTCACACTGTGATACATCAGTGCCGCAACCTTTGCCGCCGCACTTGCCGACACATTACCCATTGAAAAAAGCGTTATAAGCACCGCCATAACGGCAATTATCTTTTTCATTACTATCGTAAAATCCTTTCCTCCTGCACCGTAAAAATGCGGTGTATAATTTTTACTTCTATCTTGCCTATTGTACTATACAACATCGTTTCTGTCAAGCCAAAGTATATGAGCTGTCGATATTTTGTCGACAGCTCATAAAATCACATCTTGCAATGTATTTTTTGAGTATTTTCAGAGAAAAAATCTAAATTGGCATTATTTTCTCTTGAAAAACATTTTATTCGGCAATGCAAACACAAGTACAATCCCAACCGCAATCGCTACGGCAACTTTTATTGTATCAACGCCTGTGTACATTGCTTTCATATAGTCCGACGATATGATGTTATAAACAGTGTTATACATACCCGCACCGGGTACAAGCGATATTATTCCCGAAATCAAATAAACCGTAACGGGCATACGTCTTACGTTCGCCAAAATCCGCGACAATACCGTCACAGCAATCGACGAAACAAATATAGCAAGTGCCGTTTCGTCGCTTATTCTAAGTGTAAACAAATACACCCCCTCTGCGACTAAACCTGCGATTCCGCAAAATATCAATTCACTTCGGCTCACGTTAAATATCACTGCAAAAGCCATTGTCGCCGCAAAAGCGACAAACATTTCAAGAAAAATCATCCCATAACACCTCCCGTCATATGACCGAAAATGTACATAACACTGCCCGCACCTGTGGCAAGTGCAATCGCCACGACTACCGCATCAAACAATCTCGCACCGCCCGAAAGGTAATCTCCGGCAATAATATCACGAATTGCATTAGTTATTGCCAAACCGGGTACAAGCGGCATAATAGCTCCCGTTATCATAGGATTAATATTTTTTCCCAAACCTATTGCATAAAAGAGTAATATCAGCAACGCAATAACAACTCCGCCCGAAAATGTTATAATAAACTCCGCCGTGTGATGTTTTCTCAAAAACCATATAAAAACATTGATAACCGCACCGACCACAAACGAATTAAGTCCGTCAAACGCATTACCGCCAAACAACAACGTAAAAAATCCGCAGCAAAACGCTACCGCAACAGTTTTCACCCATAACGAATAAGGTTTCTGTGCCATTATATATTCAAATCGTTTTAAAGCTTCTTCAAAGTCGATTTTATCATCAGCAATATCTCGTGACATCATATTAATTTTCGATACTTTATCAAGGTTTATAGTCCGTCTGCGAACTCTGACCGTTTTTGTAACATCGCCGACAGTGACAAACAGTCCTGTCATTACGACCAAAACCTCACTTTTACCGTCATAAAAGTGCCGTATTATCCTCTCAACCGTATCTTCGACACGACTCGTTTCCGCACCGCTTTCAAGCAGACCTCTGCCGACATCCGCCGCAAATGTCACAAGTTCATTTATCTGCATATTCTCATCTCCTCACACAATATGCAGACAACGCCAAAACTTATATATCCTTTACCGAATTAACCTTTAATACAAAAAGTATTGACGCTCCTACACTTATAAGTATTGTTCCCACTATAACCATAATATTTACCTCCGTTTTTGTCAAGGTGATTTTAGGAAATTTCTCGTTTTTTTACCCTCAAAACCCAAACTTCACTTTGACAATTTAGCTTTATTATGATTATATTATAACAACTACAATGTCCGAAAAACCGTACACAAAAAAGATGGCATATAAATGCCATCTTTGGTATAGTGAACAAATTTTAAATACTGAATTATTCAGCGAACATAGGAGTTGACAAATATCTTTCACCTGTATCAGGCAAAAGAGCTACGATTGTCTTACCCTTGTTTTCAGGGCGTTTGGCAAGCTCTGTAGCCGCCCAAACAGCTGCACCTGATGAAATACCTACAAGTACACCTTCACTGCGGGCAATATCTCTGCCTGTCTTGAATGCGTCTTCGTTTTCAACAGTAATGATTTCGTCATAAACCTTTGTATCAAGAGTTTCAGGAACGAAACCTGCACCGATACCTTGAATTTTGTGCGCACCTGCTTTGCCTTGTGACAATACCGGTGAGCCTGCAGGCTCAACTGCAACAACCTTGACGTCAGGGTTTTGTGACTTTAGATACTGTCCTACACCGGTAACTGTACCGCCTGTACCTACGCCGGCAACAAATATATCAACTTTACCATCTGTATCTGCCCAGATTTCAGGGCCTGTTGTTGCTCTGTGATAAGCAGGGTTTGCAGGGTTTGTGAACTGGCTTGGGATAAAGCTGTTTTCTGTTGTTTCAGCAAGTTCCTTAGCTTTTTCGATAGCACCTTTCATACCCTTTGCACCGTCTGTCAAAACAAGTTCGGCGCCGTATGCTTTTAATAGATTACGTCTTTCAATACTCATCGTTTCAGGCATTGTGATTATAATTTTATAACCTCTTGCAGCGGCAACCGACGCAAGACCGATACCTGTATTACCTGATGTTGGCTCGATGATAACAGAACCTTCCTTTAACTTACCCTCTTGTTCAGCCTCATCAACCATTGCCTTTGCGATTCTGTCTTTTACCGAACCGGCAGGGTTAAAGTATTCAAGTTTACCAAGAACGGTTGCTTCAAGGTTATTCTTCTTTTCATAGTTTGCAAGTTCCAATAGCGGTGTACCACCGATAAGATCTGTAATTTTCTGATATATCTTTGACATTTTAATTCCTTCTTTCTGACTTTTAACACAATTTACTTAAAATTAGTCAACGGCGTTGAATGCGTCGTCAAGAGCTGCAATAAGGTCATCAATATTTTCTGTACCGATTGATAGTCTTATTGTATTTGGCTTAATACCCTGTTCTGCAAGTTCCTGTTCATTGCACTGTGAATGAGTAGTTGTAGCCGGGTGAATTACAAGTGACTTAGAGTCTGCAACATTTGCAAGAAGCGAGAAAATTTCAAGGTTATCTATAAACTTGTGAGCCTCTTCAACTCCGCCCTTGATTTCAAATGTAAAGATACTTCCGCCGCCGTTTGGAAGATACTTCTTGTATAGTTCATGGCTTGGCTCTGTAGGTAGTGACGGATGATGAACAGCCTCTACCTTTGGATGCTTGTTTAGGTAATCAACAATCTTTAGAGCGTTTTCAACGTGACGTTCAACTCTTAGTGACAAAGTTTCAAGACCCTGTAAGAAGATGAATGCGTGGAACGGTGAAAGTGTAGCACCTGTGTCACGAAGCAAGATAGCTCTAATATATGTTACGAATGCGGCAGCTCCTACATCATTTGCAAAGCTGATACCGTGATACGATGCGTTAGGCTCTACAAGGTGAGGGAACTTACCCGACTTAGCCCAGTCAAAATTACCGCTGTCAACGATTACACCACCGATTGCAGTACCGTGACCGCCGATAAACTTAGTTGCACTGTGAACCACGATGTCTGCACCGTATTCGATTGGTCTTACAAGATAAGGTGTAGCGAATGTTGAGTCAACTACAAGCGGAATGTTATGTGCGTGAGCAATCTTTGCAATTTCTTCAATATCAATTAGGTTTGAATTTGGGTTACCAAGTGTTTCAATGAAGATTGCCTTTGTGTTATCCTGAATAGCTGCTTCAAATGCACCGTCAACTTCAGGGTCAACGAATGTTGTTGTAACACCGAATTCAGGGAATGTATGTTCAAGATAGTTGTATGTTCCGCCGTAAATTGTCTTTGCGGCTACGATGTGATCGCCTTGCTTGGCAAGTGTTTGGAATGTATAAGCAAGAGCTGCCGCACCCGATGCAACTGCCAAGGCTGCAACACCGCCTTCAAGGGCTGCTATTCTCTGTTCAAAAATATCTTCTGTAGGGTTTGTAAGTCTGCCGTAGATGTTACCTGCATCTCTCAAACCGAAACGGTCAGCTGCGTGCTGTGAGTTGTGGAATACGAATGATGTTGATGCATAAATCGGAACAGCTCTTGAATCTGTAACAGGATCTGCTTGTTCCTGACCAACGTGTAATTGCTTTGTTTCAAATCTCCAATTCTTGTTTGACATAATTTTGTACCTCTTTCTTTCTCAATTTTTATATTTATGTGTATTGTTCTTTCTTATTGAATTAGTTACAGCAACAGCAACACATTCGTCCGTTCTGTACATACTTTAGATTTTGTGTTATCATATCGCATTTTCCTTTCTTCTCTTTTCCTATGGAATTACTATGATTTGTATTATAGCACATTTTTCCGATTTGTCAATACCTTTTTGAAAAATTTTTTATAAAAAATAAATATCCGCTAAAATTCTTCGATTTTATGCGGATATTTACCTCTGAAATATTATATACACCAATCCCAATAACCGTCCTTCATAGACGCATTTCCGACACTGTACTCAAGTTCGGGATTTTTCACGCTGACTTTCATACCCTCCGAAACGGAATTAACGATAAACGCATTACCGCCGATAGTCGTACCCTTACCGACAACCGTTTCACCGCCGAGAATAGTCGTGCCCGAATATATCGTAACGTTGTCACTGATAGTCGGATGACGTTTAACGCCCTTTAACTGCTGACCTTTTCTTGTCGAAAGTGCGCCTAAAGTAACACCTTGATATATTTTTACATTATCGCCGATTTCGGTAGTTTCACCTATAACAATACCTGTACCGTGGTCTATAAAGAAATATTTGCCGACAGTCGCACCCGGGTGAATATCTATACCTGTTGTGCTGTGAGCATATTCCGTCATTATTCTCGGAATCATAGGCACGCCCAAAAGCCACAATTCGTGAGCAATTCTGTAAACAGTGATTGCAAACACTCCCGGATAACAGAAAATTATTTCATCTGTGCTGTATGCCGCAGGGTCACCGTCATACGCAGCTTGAATGTCTGTATTTAAGTATTCTCTTATTTTCGGTATTTTCTTTAAAAATTCAAAAACAACTTCTTCCGCTTTTTCCTCTGCCTGTGCCTTACTGCACTCTCTGCATACATCTTGATTTGCAAACGCGTTTGATACCTGTTTCTTCAAATGATACTGTATAAATTCCAGTCTTTCACCGACAAGAAACTTTAAGTATTCACTTCTGACCTTGTTGTTGTCAAAAAAGCCCGGAAAAAGCACTTTTCTTATTTCATCTATAATTTCTATAAGAATATCCTTGTTAAGCATATTCTCTTCGTCAATTCTTGCTGTAATGTCACATTCCTTGTAGCTGTCTAAAATCACATTGACTAAATCTTCTACTTTATTCGCCATATGTAAACCTCCTTATGTACTATTTTATGCACCGTACTTATAGTCTATCACACATATCTAAAATTGTAAACTAAATTTCCGGTCTTGTCACCGCGTCGGGATTAACCTTATGTTCACCGATAAATTTCTCCATCCAAATCATATCATACCACTTGTCGAACTTGTAACCGCACTTTTTAAATGTACCGATAAGCCTAAACCCCATATGCTCGTGGAACTGCATACTGTTGTTTGTCAAATGCTCATCTACATTGTCCGTATACGCAATACAAGCATACATATTAAGAATGTTTTGTTTCTTCAATCTTTTTTCAAGTTCAAGATACAACTTTTTACCGTATCCGCCGCCTTTTTTGTCCTCTCTTACATATATAGTCGTTTCAACGCACCAATCATACGCTTTACGTCCTTTAAATCTTCCCGCATATGCATAACCGACAATTTCATCGTCCTCCAGCATAACAATGTAAGGATACTTTTTTGAAATATTTTCAATACGACTTCTAAACTCGTCTACAGACGGCGTTTCACATTCAAATGATATTGTTGTGTTTTCGACATACGGACGGTATATTTCAACCAACACTTCCGCGTCGGATAATTCAACATTTCTTATATAACTCATTCTCATTCTCCTCTAATCTCATAAACTACTAAAATTATATCACACTGTCATTTTACCGTCAATCCATTCTAAAATAAATTAATCGGATAATTCCAATATATCCCTGTAAAAATAAAAAACATCGTTTTTGCTTTGGAGATATGCAAAACCGATGTTTTTTCGATTGAAATATATAAAATTTTAATGAATCTGATGTAGTAATATTATCTCAAAAATAAAAAAAAGTAAACAGTTTACGACTAAGTGGTAGCTTAATCCGGAAACTTGGTAGCAAAAAATGTGATATTTGTAAAAATATCACATTTTTCGAGTTAATTCTGTTCAATTTTTTTCCTTTTGTAGTTCAACAATTTTATCTTACCCATAACCGCAAAAAGTAAAATATCAACGACGCTTATTGCCATTGTTTTTACCATTTCCGTCAAACCGAACGCGCAAATCACACCAAATATTACAAGTGTAATACAAAGTACAATTCTCGCCCTTTTTCCGAAAACCTTAACTTCGATTTCTTCCAAAGGTTTGTTTATCGCCTCGATTGGCGAAATTGCAAAGAGTACCCCAATAGATAAAACGGTTGCGACTATGTATATGCCGAGGTTATACGGAAGATATTTAATAGCAAGCAGAACGCATATACACATCGTACTTGACGACATTAAACACGTCAAAGACGATTCACAATGGTATCCGCCCACATATTTACGGATAAACTTGTACATAAACCCGAAAACAATAACTTGTGGTATCATTTTCATTATTATACCTATTATGATCATTACTATATCTGTACATATAAGACTCATTATAAGGTCAAGTCCGTAAATATATTCTTCCTGCTCTTCTTCTTTTATATATCCCAACTTAATAGCATATGCCATAGCCCATTCTGAAAATTTACGAAACATAATTAAAACTTACGATACTTTTTTAGTCCCTTTGGAACTTCAGGTTGACCGTTCATAAGCGTTGATGTTGAATTGCTGTTAATTACAAGCATCAAAGCTGCACAAACAGGTACAAACTTGATTAGTGTTGGAACTACTTTGTTTAGGAACTTTTTCATAATAAAACATCCTTTCTTATCTTCACGTTTACCTATATTCCTACAACCACATTATAACATTAAATGTCAACAATGTCAATATAAATTTTAAATGTTAATTTGTGAATTGTTTACAGAAATAACGGTTCTAAACATACCTTTAGCTTTGTCATACGACCAACTCATTTTACCGTCATATTTGCTTAATGAATTATTTATACTCTTAATACCGATTCCGTGATAATTACCGTTATCTTTCCCACTTCTCAGCATACCTTCTATAACTATCGGCTCTTTATCGGCATAATTTTCAACTTTAATAACACTAAATGCGTTATTAACTGTGTATAAATCAATAAAAATATCTTTTCTTACCGAGTTTGAGCAAGCCTCTATTGCATTGTTAATCAAATTAGAAAATATAGCAACCGTGTCCATTCCGTCTATAAAATCAAGTTTTGGATTGGTTGAAGTTATGTTTAACTTAATTCCGTTTTCTTCACACTCTTTTTTCTTGCGAATAAGTAATATATTCAGAATATCATTATCACTGTATTTTTCTATTTTTGAATCCTCGCACTCCTTTTCCACTGTTCCCACATACTCTTGTGCTTTTTGAATGTCTTCCGAAATTAATGTTTTCAAAATGTTTAGGTGTTCTCTAAAATCATGATTCATTATTCTACTATGCTCATATTTTTCTTTTATCGTCTTATATTCCTCTAATTCAACACTGTTCTTATAATTTTCATTTTCAAGCATTCGTATTTTTCTATTTTTAGAAATCACGAGTTCATTAACTGTAATAGTTATAAAGTTTACTGAAATCGCTCCAATATATATTGCAGTAAATACACGTCTATCAAGAGTTAACGGATATACCATAACAATACATAGTACAGTAATTATAGGCATAATAGCTAATATAAGAGAAGATTTCTCTGATGATATATTTCTTTTTTTATGCACCTTTTTCATCACGAATACAGCCAAAAAATATATTAACTTTCCCCCTATCGTTATAAGCATCGACTGTTGTACTGTTGCCGCAACCATGCTTTCGGTATCTAATCCTAATTTTAAAATAAATAATATCAACAATTCTCCCAAAAACATAAATAACGTCATCATAAAGGTTTGAAAAAGTGCTGTTTTATAATTTATGCGATATCCTAATATAAAAATCAAAAAATCAATTATAGTAAAACTAATTATATTAAAGATAAACATATTAAATATAGAAACTCCAAATATGATTAAATATCCAATAAAACATATTGCAGAACTCATATAATAATTCTTTTTCGGTTGTAAAGTCGAATTTGCAAAATATAACATTATTACAAATTCAAGTGCTATTCCAATTATCAATCCTGCATCTATTCTCATTTTTGTTCACCCATCCAATCTATAAAATATTTATTAAATTCCGTATATTTTCTTCGCGACATATGAATTTCATATTCATGATTTCCTATTCCGCATTTGACGTGCGACGGTGAATACGCCTTTACATAATTTAAGTTCACATAGTAACTTGCGTGCGACTCATAAAAGAAATATGAATTTATCATATCTTTGACCACTTTATACGGTCTATCTACCACAAATTGTTCATCTACCGTAACAATAGTCGTCTTTTTGTTCTCGGCACATATAAAAATAATTTTATTTATCGGTATATTCACAACATTTCTGTCGGTGTTGAATTCTATACATTTGTTATTGCTCTCCAACCGTTTCAATGCCGACTCTAACCCAAATTTCAGTTTTTCTTTCGACATAGGCTTTACCCAAAATCTGAATGCATACTCGTTCATAGCATAGTCCATATAAACCTCGTGGTTAGTTACGAAAAACAGCAAACATTCCTTGTTGATATTGTGAATACTTTCCGCCGCCACAATTCCGTTGACTTCATCCATTTCCACATCTAAAAATACTAAATCGTATTGCCAAGCATTTTTAATAAGATTTTCGGGATTTTGATACTTGTCCATCTTGTACGGTATTCCCATCTCTTTCAACGTTTCTTCAATTAGCGCTTTCTCATTTTCCAATACTAATTTGTTGTCATCGCAAATCGCTATATTTAATTTCATAATTTTCTTCATCACCAATTTTATTTATTTCATAAATATTTTATCCTATATTGTATTATTTTGTCAATATATTTCACTGTAAAAATAAAATTACCCTACACTTGACTTATATTACTATTGTGTTATAATTCAAATGTAATCAATATTATTGTGAGGTTTTAAAATGATTAAAGAACTTGTACATGACCCAATATTTTTGACATTAAAATCAGAACCGGCAACAGCCGCCGATTTACAAACCGCCCAAGACTTGCTTGAAACCTTAACCGCACATAAAGAAGTATGCGTAGGTATGGCGGCAAATATGATAGGCGTAAATAAAAGCATTATATGCTTTGATAATGACGGAAAATATATGATAATGCTAAATCCCGAAATAATTAAAAGGTCTGACCCATACGAAACGGAAGAAAGTTGTCTTTCCCTGCTCGGCGGCCCTCGTAAAATTAAAAGGTATAAGAAAATACGCGTGCAGTATCAGACACTTGATTTTAAAATAAGAACAAAAACTTTTGAAGGCTGGACAGCTCAAATCGTCCAACACGAAATCGACCACTGTAACGGTGTTTTGATATAATTTCAGAATTGCAAATCGACATAATGTGATTATTTTTGAAATATTTAAAGTAAATTCATAAAAAACTATTGACATATAGTCGATTGTGTAGTAAAATAATAAGGCAGTTTACTGATAGGGGTGTAGCTCAGTTGGTAGAGCAGCGGTCTCCAAAACCGCGTGCCCAAGGTTCGAGTCCTTGTACCCCTGCCAAATAAAAAAGTGTTGAAAACCTAAGGTTTTCAACACTTTTTTATTTATATTTTTTGTTTTCCAACACTTTTTCCGAAAAACATTCAAGGTTTGATAAGAGTGATTCACTGTTACACAAACTATTTCAATCATATCGCATCAACATCATCACTCCAACACAAATTACAACATTTTCACAAGCGAATCCATTCGAGCCATAAACAAAATATAGCGGTAATATACATGTAATATACAGCCTCAAAATATAATAAGCAGTAAAAAACCGCTTAAACATACGTTTAAGCGGTTTCACTTGGTGAGCCATCGGAGATTCGAACCCCGGACAACTTGATTAAAAGTCAAGTGCTCTGCCGACTGAGCTAATGGCCCTGGCAGGGATAGCAGGACTCGAACCTACGCATGCCAGAATCAAAATCTGGTGCCTTACCGACTTGGCTATATCCCTGTATATTAAAATTAAAATGGGGTGGGTAGTGGGATTCGAACCCACGACATTCAGTGCCACAAACTGACGCTCTAACCAGCTGAACTATACCCACCATATGATGGCGGTAGTTATCTACGCACACTAAACTCTTTTTGAATTCCAAAAAGAAATTGGCGTGTCTGGAGGGATTCGAACCCCCGGCCCATTGCTTAGAAGGCAATTGCTCTATCCAACTGAGCTACAGACACATATATTGGAGCGGGTGATGGGAATCGAACCCACGCGACCAGCTTGGAAGGCTGGAATTCTACCATTGAACTACACCCGCATAATTCAATCTGTCTTTCAGTGAATTTTCTACTCACCAACTGACTTGATTAATTATAACAGACCAAAAAGCATTTGTCAATACTTTTTTCAAAAAAATTTGTCATTTTTATGTATCGGGACAGATTTCTCTATCCCGACATATTTTTACTGATCTTATACACATAATCAGTCATTTTCACCACATCATTTTTTGAATTGAAAACTCCGAACGACGCTCTGACCGCTCCCCTATCCGATGTACCTATCGCTCTGTGTGCGAGCGGTGCACAATGATAACCCGCTCTTACCGCCGCTTTGCCCTTAAGCATTTCAAAAATTTCTTCACTTCCGAGATTTGCCACATTAAACGCGACAGTCGCAACACTGTTATCATTCCCGTATACCGTAACATTATCCATATTCATCAAATTTTCTTTAAATTTTTCGGAAAGCATTTTTTCATGCTTACCGATTACATCAACGCCGTATTTCATAACATACTTAACCCCTGCCCCCAAAGCCTTAATTGCAGGTGTATTCATCGTACCGCTGTGGAACTTATCGGGCATAAATTCCGGCTGGGAAACGCTCTCCGAATTACTTCCCGTTCCGCCCGTCACAAGCGGTGCAAGTTCTTCCGGACTTTTCACATACAATCCGCCTGTTCCAAGCGGTCCCATAAGACCTTTATGTCCCGGAAAAGCTATCATATCCGCATTCATTTTTTCCGCATCAATATTTATGCTCCCTGCCGTTTGTGCAACGTCCAGCAAAAACGGTATTTTATGCTTTTTCGCTATTCTTCCTATCTCATACACCGGCTGAATTGTTCCGCACACGTTTGACGCGTGGGTACAGACAATCAGCTTTGTATCTTTCCTCACAGCCTTTTCAACATCTTCCGCGTGTACATATCCGCTCTTATCCGCTTTTACAACTGTGTAATTACCGGGCAAACAAGCAGGTCTTAAAACGCTGTTATGATCCATCTCCGTAACGACAATATGTCCTCCGTTTGACATTGTGCCGAGAATGGCAGTGTTCAGAGCATACGTCGCATTTTGCGTAAAAACAATATTTTCGGCTTTTTTTATATTAAAAAGCTGTGCAATCAAATCTTGTGTATCCACAATAGCACGCACTGCGTCCATACTCATCTTATGTCCTCCCCGTCCTGCGTTTCCGCCCGAAAACAAGGTACTCTTAAAAAGCGTCGCATACACCAACAAAGGCTTTTTCAAAGTCGTTGCCGCGTTATCAAGATACAACATCATAAACACGCTCCCCGTTTACTGTTCTTTCTATATAAATCCGTCTAATCGGAATTTCATTATCGCCGGCTATCTTTCTGATTTCATTAAGTGCACGGTCATCAACACGCACGGAATAGGAACAGCCACCTTGATTTAAAGCGGACGGCGTATGCACAACATATGCCGGAAAACCGATAATTTTTTCTGCAGCTTTTTTAAGTCTTGTCGCAGTAGTGACCGATCCAATCAATATATACATAAATTTCACTCCCCTCAAATATTTTAAAAAGGCAAGCGAGAAATTCTTGCCTCCTTACTATATAATATTCAATCGACGATAGTTTGTGAGTAAACAAAAAAGACTGCCGACAATTTGTCGACAGCCTCGGACTTTAGACAAAACCATAATGGTTTTGTCTACTTTATTTTTGGGAGTTTGAGGTGCAACCTCATTAAAAATCATTTCTGACGACCTGTGCGGCAGAAATGGCTTAAAATCTAAAGTTTCGACTTTGGAGGAACTTTATGATTTTTTCAAAAAAATACTCAAAAATTACATCGCAGATGTGATTTTTGGAGCTGGTGACATTTTGTCACCAGGCTCACTTTATTAGTATACGTCAAACACACTTCGCGGTTTATTGTGATACGACACACTAAGCACCAGTCCTATTGCAATCATATTCACAACAAGTGACGTACCGCCGTAGCTTACAAACGGCAACGGAATACCCGTAACAGGCATAAGTCCGATACACATACCGATATTTTCAAATGCGTGGAACAACATCATTGCACCGACACCGACACAAATATATCTTCCGAAAGCATTATCGGCTTTTTGAGCGGTTTTAAAGCATTTATAAATTATGAAGAACAGCACCGCCGTAACAAGCAATGCACCGATAAAACCAAATTCCTCACTTATTACACTGAATATAAAGTCGGTATATTTAGTAGGCAAATAACCCATTTGGTTTTGCGTTCCCTGCAAATATCCTTTACCCCAAAGCTGACCCGAACCGACCGCAATTTTAGATTGAATTACGTTATAGCCTCTGCCCCTTGGGTCAAGGTTTGGATTGAAAAACACCTGAATACGTTTCTGCTGATATTCCGAAAGTACATACTTATATATAAAAGGCAATGACGCGACACCTGCCACACCAATCGGCAATATATATTTATATGAAAGTTTTGCAACAAACATAAGACATATAAACATAAACAAAAATACCAACACACTGCCCATATCAGGCTGTAACAAAATCAAACCTACAAGCACGCCGATATGAAGCAACAATCCTAAAATCGTAAGCGGTTTATTTATATCGTCATGCACTTTGGATAAGTGACACGAAAAAGTTACTATAAAGCAAATTTTTGCGATTTCCGAAGGCTGAATACCGATTGCACCGAATCTGATCCAGCTCCTCGCACCCCAGTCGCCGCTGACACCAAACACCAATACCAAAAGCAGTATCGCGACGGCGAATATATAAATCGGTTTGACGAGATTTTTAAGCTGTTCGTAATCGAAAAAACACGTTACAAGCATTGCCGCACAACCTATAACCATTGCACCCGACTGCACTATTACATTCGTATTCGACTGCAATGTTCGCGTAGCCGAATAAATCATCACTATTCCAAACACCGACAAACAGATTGTTGCTATAAACAAAACCCAGTCAAACTCCATAAGTATGACGGATTTTTTTGAAACACTTTTTATTTTCAAAAATATCACTCCTATTCAGATTACAGACAAAACGATTTTATCACAATTATTTATATTATATAACAATATTCGATTTTAAGCAATATTTTTAAAACTTTTTCGATTTTATTTTTAACAATAAAAAAATGGCGATTAAAAATCGTCATTTTTATGGTAAAGGAATATTTAATTTTTGCAATAATTCATTCGCACGGCGAATTTGTTTTTTACGATATTCCGCAATGTAATGCGTATCAGAACCGACGCTTACGGGAATTCCGCTTTCTTTGATTATCTGTTGTTTCTTTTCGTTGGTAAGAAAATCATAATAATATATGTAATTTCCCGAAGTATTCAGTTCCCAAAAAATATCGTTGTCACGTAAAATTTTTATTATATCAAGTCCGTATCTTTCACCGAGTTTGAAAATATCGGTATGTGCAAGACCTGCTTTGCATTTAAACAGCTTTCGCCATTCCAAAAATTCATAAAAATCTATTGCCCTTGTATCGTCAAGGCATTCAAAAAGTACATAATCAAAATTTTCCGTTGCACGCGGAAGCGATTCCGGCGGTGTCGGACGTGTACCGATTTCAAGACCGCAAAGAACTTTTATTTTATCGGCATATTTTATTTTACAATGCTGAATATATTCATAATATATAGGAAGATTTTCACCGATTGAGAATTGATGGTCGGTTATACCGATAACGTCAACACCGTGTCTGATTGCATTTTCAATTATTTCTTCGGGCGTGTTCGAGCCGTCATAGCTGAATTTTGTATGATTGTGTAAATCAACGGTATACATCAGAAAACCTCCTTTTTCTCATTTGCATATATTATAACACACACTTATAAAAAATTCAATTATTATTAAAATTTAATTTATTTACAAACAATAATATTTATGATAAAATAACAATAATAAGGAAAGAATACGATGAGGAGTGATTAAAAATGGATTTTTTAGAATTGGCAAAAAACAGATTTTCGCTCAGAAAATTTTCTGATAAAAAAGTAGAGAAAGAAAAGATAGATTATATTCTTGCGGCAATGCAGGCAGCGCCTACCGCCGTAAATTTTCAGCCACAGAGAATACTTGTACTTACCGACGAAAAAGAACTTGAAAAGGTGAGCAAATGCACGAAATTTGCATTTAATCCGCCGCTTAATTTCCTTGTATGTTACGACAAAGAAACATCTTGGACGCGCGGAAATGACGGACACGACGAGGGTGAAATCGACGCGGCTATCGTTGCAACGCATATGATGTTGGCGGCAAAAAGCATAGGGCTCGGAACGACTTGGGTAGGCTCATTTAATCCGAAGGACGTAAAAGAGCAATTCAATTTGCCTGAAAATTATGTTCCCGTTGCATTTTTACCGACAGGTTATCCGTCAGACGATGCAGAGCCTTCGGCGGCTCATTCAAGCAGAAAAGATTTAAACGAAACTGTTTTCTACAACAGTTTTTCTCAAAAATAACAGGCAGAAAGGGGTATGTATTATGAAAATTTGTGTATTCGGAGCGTCAAGCAGCACAATAGATAAATCTTATGTCAGCCAAGTCGAAGAACTCGGACGTAAAATTGCTGACAGAGGTCACGGACTTGTTTACGGTGCAGGTGCATCCGGACTTATGGGCGCGGTTGCACGCGGTGTTTATGAAAAGAAAGGCGAAATTGTCGGTGTTGTACCGAATTTCTTTGATGATGAAGATATGGGTGTTGACGGCCGTATTTTCCAAGACTGTACGGAACTTATCAGAACGGACACAATGCGTGAAAGAAAACGTATAATGGAAGAAAGAGCGGACGCTTTTGTTATTGTTCCCGGCGGAATAGGCACTTTTGAGGAATTTTTTGAAGTGTTTACTCTAAAACAGCTTGAAAGACATAACAAAGCTATCGCCATACTTAACGTAAACGGATATTACAACGCAATGATTGATATGCTTGAAGTTGCGGTCAAGGAAAAGTTTTTGAGAGCGGGCTGTAAACTTCTTTACAAAGTTTTCGATGACGTGGACGAAACACTTGACTACATTGAGTCATACAAAGCACCGAAAATTAACGTATTTGAAATGAAAGACGTAAAAAATTAATCTAAAAAACACCGACACATCGGTGTTTTTTTGTCGATTTATAAAAAAAATATCTAAACAATGATATATTTTTCACAAATTATAAAAAAATTGAATAAATAATATAGACATTTCGTTTATTTATGGTATAATTAATATACAGACATATGGCGGCAGACGCCGTCGCTACTATTTTTATAACTTTAGGAGGAGAATCCAATGGCAAAAAAGTATTGTTACCTTTTTACAGAGGGTAATGCAACTATGAGAGAGTTGCTTGGCGGTAAAGGTGCTAACCTTGCTGAAATGACAAATATCGGTCTTCCGGTACCGCAGGGTTTCACAATTACAACTGAGGCTTGTACTCAATATTACGAAGACGGTCGTACAATCAATCCTGATATTATGGCTGAAATCAACGAGTACATCGGCAAGATGGAAGAAATCACAGGTAAGAAGTTCGGCGATAAGGAAAACCCACTTCTTGTTTCTGTTCGTAGTGGTGCAAGAGCATCAATGCCGGGTATGATGGATACAATCTTGAACCTTGGTCTTAACGAAGACGTTGTTGAAGTTATCGCTAAGAAGTCAGGTAACGCAAGATGGGCTTGGGACTGTTACAGAAGATTTATTCAGATGTATTCAGACGTAGTTATGGAAGTCGGTAAGAAGTATTTTGAAGAACTTATCGACAAGATGAAAGAAGAAAAGGGAGTTACTTTTGACGTTGAGCTTACAGCTGACGACCTAAAGGAACTTGCATCACAATTTAAGGCTGAATATAAGGAAAAGATTGGCGAAGACTTCCCATCAGATCCTAAAGAACAGCTTATGGGTGCCGTTAAAGCCGTATTCCGTTCATGGGATAACCCAAGAGCTAACGTATACCGTCGTGATAACGACATTCCTTATTCATGGGGTACAGCCGTAAACGTACAGTCAATGGCATTCGGTAACATGGGTGATGACTGCGGTACAGGTGTTGCATTTACTCGTGACCCTGCTACAGGTGAAAAGAAGCTTATGGGTGAATTCCTTATAAATGCTCAAGGTGAAGACGTTGTTGCCGGCGTTCGTACACCAATGCCAATCGCAAAGATGGAAGAAGAATTCCCTGAGGCATTTGCTCAGTTCAAAGATGTTTGCAAACTTCTTGAAGATCACTACAGAGATATGCAGGATATGGAATTCACTGTTGAAAATAAAAAGCTTTATATGCTACAAACAAGAAACGGTAAGAGAACTGCTCAAGCTGCTTTGAAGATTGCTTGTGACCTTGTTGACGAAGGTATGAGAACAGAAAAAGAAGCTGTTGCAATGATCGATCCAAGAAACCTTGATACACTACTTCACCCACAATTCGACGTTGCCGCTCTAAAAGCTGCTACACCGATGGGTAAGGCTCTTGGTGCATCTCCGGGTGCCGCAGCAGGTAAGATTGTATTCTCAGCTGACGACGCTAAAGAATGGGCTGCAAGAGGCGAAAAGGTTGTTCTTGTAAGACTTGAAACTTCTCCTGAAGATATCGAAGGTATGAAAGCCGCTCAAGGTATCCTTACAGTTCGCGGCGGTATGACATCTCACGCAGCCGTTGTTGCCCGTGGTATGGGTACATGCTGTGTATCAGGTTGCGGCGACATCGCAATGGACGAAGAAAACAAGAAGTTTACACTTAACGGTAAAGAATATCACGAAGGTGATACAATTTCACTTGACGGTTCAACAGGTAATATCTATGATGGTATTATCCCAACAGTTGACGCATCAATCGCAGGTGAATTCGGCAGAATTATGTCATGGGCTGATAAATACAGAACACTAAAAGTTCGTACAAACGCAGATACTCCTGCTGACGCTAAGAAAGCTAAGGAGCTTGGTGCAGAAGGTATCGGTCTTTGCCGTACAGAGCATATGTTCTTTGAAGGCAACAGAATTGACGCATTCAGAGAAATGATTTGTGCTGATACAGTTGAAGAAAGAGAAGCAGCTCTTGATAAGATTCTTCCTATGCAACAAGGTGACTTCGAGCAACTTTACGAGGCTCTTGAAGGTAACCCTGTAACAATCAGATTCTTGGACCCACCTCTACACGAGTTCGTTCCTACAGAAGAAGAAGATATTGAATTGCTTGCAAAGGCTCAAGGCAAGAGCGTTGAGGCTATTAAGGATATTATCAACGGTTTACACGAGGCTAACCCTATGATGGGTCACAGAGGTTGCCGTCTTGCAGTAACATATCCTGAAATTGCAAAAATGCAGACAAAGGCTGTTATTCGTGCAGCTATCAACGTTCAAAAGGCTCACGCTGATTGGACAATCGTTCCTGAAATTATGATTCCGCTTATCGGCGACATAAAAGAATTGAAGTACGTTAAGAAAGTCGTTGTAGAAACAGCTGACGCTGAAATCGCTGCATCAGGCATCGAACTTAAGTACGAAGTTGGTACAATGATTGAAATTCCTCGTGCGGCTCTAACAGCTGACGAAATTGCTAACGAAGCTGACTTCTTCTGTTTCGGTACAAACGACCTTACTCAGCTTACATTCGGTTTCTCACGTGACGACGCAGGTAAGTTCCTTGACGCTTACTATGACGCTAAAATCTTTGAAAACGATCCGTTCGCTAAGATTGACCAAAAGGGTGTTGGTAAGCTTATGGAAACAGCTATTAAGCTTGGTAAGCCGGTTAACCCAAAACTTCACATCGGTATCTGCGGTGAACACGGCGGCGACCCATCATCAGTTGAGTTCTGCCACAAGATTGGTCTTGACTATGTTTCATGCTCACCATTCCGTGTGCCAATCGCAAGACTTGCAGCTGCTCAAGCTAAGATTAACGAAGAAAACTAATTCATTATCGAATATGATAATAAGACAGGCAAAACCTTTCGGTTTTGCCTGTTTTTTTGTTTAAAATTTTCTCCTCCACTTAATTTATTTCAAAAAATTTTCAAAAAACTATTGACTTAGAGTAAACTCCAAGTATTATAATATACTTGTAAATAAAAAATATATGCGAGGTGATTTTAATGACTATAAAAGAAGTAAGCGAAAAATACGATATTTCGCAGGACACTTTGCGATATTACGAACGTATCGGAATGATACCGCCTGTTACACGAACATCAAGCGGTATTCGTGATTATCAGGAAAGCGACTTAGGTTGGGTTGAGCACGTTATTTGTATGCGAAGTGCCGGTCTGCCTGTCGAATCTATAATCGAATATGTCAAGCTTTGTCAAGAGGGTGACGAAACCATTCCGGCAAGACTTCAGCTTTTGGTTGAGCAAAGAAAAAATTTACTCGACCAAATGGAACAAATGAATGTCACATTAAAGCGACTGGACTACAAAATCGACCGTTACGAAACAGCCGTGAAAACAGGCGAATTATCTTGGGATTGACGTTGCTAAAGTCATTGTATCCAAAACAAAATAGGTAAATAACATTAAATAAACTTATGGAGGAATTTTAAATGTATGTTGAAAAAATCAATCAACCGACAGACGTAAAAAATTTAAACAGTGAACAGCTTCACATTCTTGCAGACGAAATGCGTCAAGCACTTTTGCAAAAGCTAAGCAAGCACGGCGGACACTTCGGTCCTAATCTCGGTATGGTAGAGGCGACAATCGCACTTCACTATGTCTTTAACTCACCGACAGACAAAATCGTGTATGATGTTTCTCACCAAAGCTATCCGCATAAAATGCTTACAGGCAGAAAAGATGCGTTTTTGTACGAGGACAAGTATGATGACGTATCGGGTTACAGCAATCCCGACGAAAGCGACCACGATTTCTTTACAATCGGTCACACTTCAACTTCCGTTTCACTTGCCTGCGGTCTTGCAAAAGGTCGTGATTTAAAGGGTGACAGTGAAAATATAATTGCCGTAATCGGTGACGGTTCACTTTCGGGCGGTGAGGCTCTTGAAGGACTTGACTTTGCAAGTGAGCTTAACAGCAATCTTATAATCGTTGTAAACGATAACGATATGTCTATCGCAGAAAATCACGGCGGTTTGTATAAAAACCTAAAACAGCTTCGCGATACAGACGGTAAATCGGAATGTAATCTTTTCAAATCAATGGGACTTGACTATGTATTTGTAAAAGACGGAAACGACATTGATTCGCTTATCACCGCATTCGAGCAGGTTAAAGACAGCACTTATCCTGTAGTTGTTCACATTTGTACTCAAAAAGGTAAGGGCTACAAAATAGCAGAAGAAAACAAGGAAAATTGGCACTACTGCGGTCCATTCAACCTTGAAACAGGTAAATCCGATATGTCGCAAGACGGCGGAGAAGATTATTCTTCAATGACAGCCGATATTCTTTTAAAGAAAATGAAAGAGGACAAGACCGTTGTCGGAATTACATCTGCCACACCTACCGTTTTCGGTTTCACAGAGGACAAGAGAAAAGAGGCAGGCTCACAGTTTGTTGACGTTGGTATCGCCGAAGAAACAGCCGTTGCACTTGCGTCAGGTATCGCAAAGAGCGGCGGCAAGCCTGTTTACGGTGTTTACAGCACATTTATTCAACGTACCTACGACCAGCTTTCACAGGATTTATGTATCAACAACAGTCCCGCAACAATCCTTGTATATTGGGCGTCTGTTTACGGTATGAATGACGTTACTCACCTTGGTATATATGATATTCCGATGATGTCTAACATTCCTAATCTTGTCTATCTTGCACCGACAACAAAGGAAGAATACCTTGCAATGCTTGATTGGAGTATTGAGCAAAACGACCACCCTGTTGCAATCCGTGTACCTATCAGTGTTGTATCAGACGGCAAAAAGGTTACAAAGGACTTCAGCAAGCTAAATGAATATGAAGTTACTCAAAACGGCAGTAAAATTGCAATCGTTGCACTTGGCTCATTCTATTCGGTAGGTGCAAAAACGGCTGAAATTATCGAAAACAAAACAGGTGTAAAAGCTACACTTATAAATCCTATTTACATTACAGGTACTGACGATAAGCTTTTGGAACAGCTTAAAGAAAACCATGACATTGTTATAACAGTCGAGGACGGTGTTTTAGACGGCGGTTTCGGCGAAAAGATTGCAAGATTTTACGGCAATTCTGACGTCAAGGTATTGAATTACGGTTTAAAGAAAGAATTTCTTGACAGATATAACCCTGAAGAAATCGTCAAAGCAAACCGTCTTACTCCTGAGCAAATTGCAGAGGACGTTTGCGGTATAATCGGTTAATAAGAGATGAAATATTATGAAAAACTAATTTTATAAGACAACAAAAAAACTGATGTGTTTCCACATCAGTTTTTTGTTTATTGTACATTATTAACGATACGTACTATATTCGCATACGGTTTCTGCTTATTATCCCAAGCATAAACCTCTATATCCGTATACTCTTTATCAATCAAATCTATTCCCTTTAACTCGCTTGCCTGTGGCATTTTCATACCCACAAGCTTACCGTTATTCTTAAAGGCAACATACACATTAACATCATTCATATCCACATTTTCAAAATCAAGTGTGACATCAAGTTTGTTGTTGCTATTTATCATAGCTGTGATTTTGTTGTTTGCCAAATTTGGTGTCGCTGTTGGGATTGCTGTCGGAATTGTTGTTGGCTTTAATGTTGGTGTTGCCGTTGGCACTACCGTTGGTGTTGCTGTCGGCTTTAATGTCGGTGTTGCCGTTGGCACTACTGTTGGCGTTGGTGTCGGCTCTTCTCCCTCAAATTCCAAAACAAGTGTCGGTCCTTGCGCATCTGTACCGCTGTATTCCTTTGACGCGATAACCTGTTCACGTCCTGTACCTGTCCACAATGTAAACGTAATCAAATTATCTGTACACTTCTCTTTTATCACATCCGTCACATCGAACGATATTTCCTTATAATCGACATTGTATGCAGGTGACACTTGTAAACCCAATGACGATAACGGCGTACCCTCGCCTCTTGTCTTTATATCATTTATAGTAACGGTCGCCTCATCCCAATCATTTTTTGAACAATAATCGAGGTGCAAAACCGAATTTCTCTTATCTGTATTAGTAAATTTATCGTACAATTTCAATGTTGCCGAAGTTAATTTTTTACCGGCATATTTAGAAAGGTCAAAACGTATCAACCCCAAACCTTTAATATCCTTTAATCCCGGAGATGTTGACGAGTAATAATCTGTCGCCTGATTAATTTTTAATTCTTCATCAGATCCGTGTGCTGTTGTACCGTCAACAAGATACGTGTCTGCGTCCGCAGTGACAGAAACCGAAACAGGTTCAGGCGTTGTCTTGATTGTCGGACGCGGTGTAATTGACGATGTGTCAGGATAAGTCACCTCAGTAAATGACGTATTCGGTGCAAGGTAGTTTAATGTGTTGCCACCCGAATCTTTCGCCAAAGCCGCCGAACCTATATAATAGCTTGTATGAGGCGACTGGTTGTATCCGACATTCTGCCATGCTATTGCGCAACGATATTGACTGTCGTGCATAAGCGTTGTAAGTCTGTAATCAGTCGGAATAGTCGAAAAATAAATTCTCACACCGTCACCGTATCTAAGCACGATTTCTTCACGCCAATCACCGAAAAGGTCGGCTGTAAGACACGCATTTGACTTTGTACTGTTATTTATTGAACCCGGCAATGTTGCATTTTTACTGTTACAATAAATTCTTTCCGTACCGCTTGTTACGCTGTATTTTACAAGTTTATTTCCGTCAAGCAATTCTCGTCCCAAATCACCGTCCCAATAAACTGCAAAATTCTCCATATTGCTTCCATGGGAATTAGGTATATCTCCTACTTTTTCACCTGCTTGATTATATATACCGTCAGCCGCTACCGACCAGAACAACGAAAGATTACCGCTTGACAGTGCATATTCATCATCGACATTATCCATAATACCTCTGCCTATATCTCCCTGTGCGGCTTGTAGCATAATATCACCATTATATCTCTTTATATCTACCGCATATGGAATTATTTTATCATTGTGCTTACCTGCCTCGTGTGCCATAAATATTTCTTGTTTTCCGTCGTTATCAAAGTCCGAAACGTGTTCTGCGTCACCGTGTCCTCGACCGTCATACGTCAAAACAGTTCCGTCATGGTCAAGAACCGCACTGCCGAAAATAATCTCGTCATATCCGTCATTATCCACGTCAGCTACCGATACACTGTGTGCACCTTGTGCATAAAGCGTTTTGTTTGTATTATTTTTACTTGTACCGTCTGCATATTTTACGGTACAACCTGTACCGCCATTTGCTTCTGTCGGTGTATTAGTTGAAAGCCATTGTTCTTTAAGGTCTGTGCCGTCCCAAGTATATGCCGCCGCATACACATATGTATAATATCCCCTCGTCATAACAACACTTGGATGTACACCGTCAAGATATGCCACCGCTGCAAGGTATCTTTCACTTCTGTTTGCATAGCTGTCGCCCCATTTGGAAGATGTCAAAATGCTTCTCGGCGGGTCAAAATCAACAGTCTGCATTGCCGCACCTGTTTCACCGTTAAATACAGTTAAATACTCCGGTCCGCCATCCTTGCCCATAAGCAAACCGGATGAATTTCTGTAATCTTTTTTATCGTCACCCTTGGTTATATTTTTTCCTGCTTTTGAGACATAATTACCCTCACCGTCTTTTGAGCCCGGTGCTGTTTTTAATATGACTTCCGACTTACCGTCACCGTCAAAATCATAGACCATATATTGAGTATAGTGCGCACCCGCGCGGATATTAACTCCCAAATCTATTCTCCAAAGAAGAGTGCCGTCAAGCTCATATGCGTCCAAGTACACATTGCCCGTATAACCCTTAACGGAATTATCCTTTGAATTAGACGGGTCCCATTTTACTATGTATTCATATTCTCCGTCACCGTCAAGGTCGCCCACACTCATATCGTTTGCGGTATATGTATATTCTTCATCTGTCGGCGTCTTTCCTCCGTCAGGAACTTTAAACGCAATGTCTTTATATGCCACAGAACGACCTTTATATGTTGTGTTTGTTGTCCAAACATCAACCGCCTCTGTTTTGTCTATTGCCTCACCTTTCGGCACAACTGTATACTTGTTATCCGCCGTGCCTTTTGAATCGGTATAGCAAGTTGCATCGTGTTCGCCTGTTGTGTATATTTTTTCACTGTCACGGTATATATCAAATGCTTGATTTGTAAGACTTTCCGTACCCAAAAGTCGCCACGACAAATACACACCGTCATTTGTTTTAACGGCAACAGTGCCTCGATCAAGTTTTTCCATTACTCGTTTTTCAGTAGTTGAATTTGTGTCGGCATATGACGTCAACACCGGTATTGACGCAACTGATGTAACCATTACAGCTGCCGTCAAAAATGCGGTTAATTTTTTTAACATAGTTTTTTCTCCCTTACTCCAAATGGCTCCAATATCTCTCTTGAGCCTCTTTTTTTATTATAAACTTTAATGAATAAAAATTCAAGAAGAGAATGAAATATTTGCCGATTTTTATACTAAAAAAGCTGAATTTGAATATATCCAAATTCAGCTTTTATGCTAATTTCCGCATTCAATACTTATTTCGTTAAACACTGTCAAATAGTCATTTATTGTCTTATTATCTTTTTCCGCACCTGAAACATCCATAATAGCCTCGCCGTTATGCATCATAACAGTTCTTATGCCATGCTCAACCGCGTGACGAAGATTATGCGTTACCATAATGGTTGTTATGTTCTTTTCATGAACAATCTTATCCGTAAGCATCATAACCGTATCAGAAGATTTAGGGTCAAGCGCGGCTGTATGTTCGTCCAAAAGCAACAAATCAGGTCTGATCATAGTCGCCATAATAAGTGCAAGTGCCTGTCTTTGACCGCCCGAAAGTGAGCCTGCAAGAGTTGAAAGTCTGTTTTCAAGTCCCATACCCAAAAGTTCAAGCTGTGAACGGTAAAAGTCTTTTCTCTGACGGTTAAGTCCAAACGAAAGTCCGAAATTCTTACCCTTATTATCTGCGATAGACATGTTTTCCCATATAGTCATTGACGGACAGGTTCCCATTGCGGGATTTTGAAAAACTCTGCCTATTCTCTGAGCACGTTTAAAGTTTTTCAGCTTATTAAGCTCCTTACCGTCAAGCAAAACACTTCCGCTGTCAATCGGCATATCGCCCGAAATGACATTTAACATAGTCGTTTTTCCCGAACCGTTTGAACCGATAACTCCGACAAAATCACCGTCGTTTACTGTTATGTTAAAATCCGAAAAAAGCACCTTTTCATCAATAGTTCCTTGATTAAAAGTTTTATAAATGTGAGAAAGTTCAAGCATTTTTCTTCACCCCAACTTTCTTTTTTTTAAGCAAAAATTCGTCTACGCAAAGTGTTGCGATAAACAAAATCGTAATCATAAGGTTTGTATCCTGTGAACGCAAGCCTGCGGCAAGTGCGATTGAAATACAAGCCTTATAAATAATCATACCGAAAAGCACGCCTGTTGTAATTCTAAGGAATTTAATTTTCTTAAATATAGTCGAGCCGATAATAACGGCGGCAAGACCCATAACAACAGTACCCGTACCAGACGCAACGTTAAACGCTTTGCCGTATTGGCAGTACACCGCACCTGCAAGCGAAACAAGTCCGTTTGCAATCGCAAGACCGATAATTTTAATCGTTCCCGGATTTTGTGCAAGCGTGATTACAAGCCCCTCATTATCTCCGACACTTCTTAAAAGAAATCCCGACTTGGTACGCATATACCAATCAAGTGCAAACTTTGCGATAAGCGTAATCACAAGAATAACAACAAATTTAGAGTACAATGCAAAGTGACCGTTTCCGAAAAGAAAAGCTGTCTGTGAGAAAATAGTCGTTGTATCCATACTTAGGAAATCCGACGCTTTTCCGACTATTCCGTAATTTATCGAATAAAGAGCCGTCATAGTAAGAATACCGCAAAGAAGATTGCGTATTCTGAGTTTTACGTTGAAAATTCCCGTAAACATACCGGCTATGCACCCTGCGGCAAATGCCGCAAGCAATGCAAGCCACGGATTAAGACCGTTATTAATCATCACAAAGCATATAGCTATTCCGAGAGGGAACGTACCGTCTACAGACAAATCGGGGAAATCAAGAATGGTATAGGTGATATACACACCCATAGCCATTATTCCATATATCAGTCCCTGCTCAAGTATTCCGACTATCAGTCCTTCAATCATGATTCAGACGGAGCGTTTTTGACCTCAGCTCTGTCTGTGATTGACTGCGGTATTGTTACTCCGATTTTTTCTGCGGCGTCAGTGTTGATTGTAATTTTACTTTCTGTAAGAGTTTCGTAAGGGATATTCTTAATGTCCTCACCCTTTAGCACTCTTGCAGCCATAACGCCTGCTTTTTTACCAAGTTCAATGTAGTCGATACCGGCTGACGCTATACAGCCGTTTCCTACTTGTTCTTCTTCACTGCCGAATACAGGAATGTTTTTAGCAGTTGCCTTTTCAAGAAGTATAGGCAAGTTTTCAACAACTGTGTTGTCTGTCATATTTGAGATACAGTCAACTTCGCTTACCAAAAGGTCTACTGCTTGCGGAATTTCAGCGGCATTTGTAATACCCTTTTCAACAAGTTCAAAACCGTATTCGCCTACTTTTTGCTTGTATCTTTCTATTGTAGAAACAGAATTTGCTTCACTTGTTGTGTAAAGTATACCGATTTTCTTTGCGTCAGGCAACATTTCACGGATAAGCTTTAACTGTTCGTCAACAGGCAACATATCGCTTACACCTGTAATTCCGTCCATTGCTTGTGTATCGCTTTCTGCAAGCTTTGCGGCAACAGGGTCTGAAACTGCGTTAAAGATTACAGGAATTTTTGCTTCATAAGCCGCATTGTAGCAAGCCTGTGCAGACGGTGTTGCGATACCGCATACAAGGTCCATACCTTGTGAAACAAATTGTTGTGCGATTTGTGTATTTGTTGAGTCGTCGCCTTTTGCAGATGATTCTGTAATATCATACTTGATACCCTCTGAATCAAGTCCCTGCTTAAAGCCCTCACGGCAGTTATCAAGCGACGGATGGTCTGCGTATTGAAGTACACCGATTTTGTATGTATCTTTAGCTTTTGTGTCTGTTGCTCCGTCAGTTCCACCGTTTTGTGTGCCTCCGCAACCTGCCAAAGAAACGGCACATAGTGCGGCTGTTAGTCCCATTGCAATAATCTTCTTTAAATTTTTCATTTTACATCTTCCTTTCTTTTTTGCAAGAAAAAACAGAAAAACCTCTCAGACAGATAAGTCCAAGAGGCATAAAAATCATATTAAAATATGCTCTGTCTGTTCTAATCTCATCTAATCTGTGTTATATTATACTAAACTTTACTGCCATTTGTCAATAGTAAAAACAAATTATCTGAAATTAAGCGTAGAAAGTCCGAGCGGTGTCGAATATTCAATCAACTTATTCTCTATTTGAGTCTTTCTGTCACCCTCAGCTATTGCCGGCTGATAGTCGTTATACTCATCATGACCCGAAATTGTTGCGGGAATAAGCGTCATATTATCGTCCTCCTGCATAACCCCGTCAACAAACGTAAATGTCTGTCTGTATATAACTGTGTCCTTGTCCGCCGGGTTATTGTTACCGCCGAAGCAGAAGTTACCTAAGCTGTACGCTATATATTTACCGTTGTATTTTTCAATACCCTGCAAAACGTGAGGGTGTGTTCCCAAAACAAGGTCTGCACCTGCGTCAATCGCCTTGTGTGCAAGCTCTGTTTGTGTATCGTTCGGAGCGGTAGCCTTTTCTTCGCCCCAGTGAATACTTACTATAACAAGCTGTGCACCAAGACTTTTAACCGAACCGATAACATTTTCAAGTTTTGCCGCCTCTGTTTCGTCAAGTGCGTCAATTCCGACAAGTCCGACCGATATTCCGTTTACATCTCTTATCGCGGTATTCGTGCCTATAAAATTGGAGATACCGGCCTCATTCAAATATTTTATCGTGTCCGAAAGACTTACGTCACTGTAATCGGCACTGTGGTTATTTGCAAGGTTTGCCGCCTCAACGCTGGACGATGTAAGTATCTGCACATATTCAGGCTTACCCCTGAAAGCAAACTGCTTATCCTGTCTTGTTCCTTGATTTGACAAAGTACCCTCAAAATTTACAATAGTTAAATCGTCCTCCGAAAATATCGGTGCAACATTTTTAAAGAAATATGAATAATCGCCGTTTAAAGATTCGGCAACCGATTTAAAGCTGCCGTTTGGGTCTGCGTTTATGTCAGTTGCCAACGTACAGTCGCCGACAGCCGTCATTGTGACCGTCTGTACGGTAGGTGTATATTCTTTTTCAGCCTTTTTTTCTGCACGTTTATTAGATGTAAATGCAAGTACGGTGGCAGATATGAAAAGAATCACCGCCAAGCATATAGTTACCTTTCGTATACTCATTTATAATCTCCCAAGTTATTTTAATCAACAGTTTAATTTTATTCTAATGCAACTGTTTTGTCAATATAAAATTTAACCGTTTGGTTTAACAATCTTTTTAATTTTTTGTTTTAATGTTAAATACGCAAGTTTTGCTTTTGACGTTTGCTTTGCTACATTTGCGTTTGCATGAGCATTTATCATTTCGGTAAATTTTTGTGCCATCAAGTAATACACACGTTTTTTATAATGGTTTACACTGTCGTTAAAATCATCGTCCGACGTTATATATTCATTCACATCAAACAACGTCACGTTTTTGCAGCCGTCAAATTCTTTCCGTACCGCCGCATTATATTCCTTGTGGTCATTGTGCCTGTTCACCCAAGCCTCCAGCTTATTATCCTTGTACTCACGTTCGCAGCCAAGCAAAATAACAAGTTCCGTATCGGTTTTGATATGCTCATAGATAAACCGCAGATTTTCCGCTGTCTGCTTTGGTGTAAGTCTGCCCAAAAATTCATATTCTTCCGCAATCTTCTGCAAATCCTTTTCTTTAAAATCACAATTTGCGGTATAAACTTCTTTATTAATATACTTTTTCCACATAGCCTTGTCTGTAAGCGGATAAATATACTCACCAAACGCAAAAACAGCACCGTTGTTTTTATTTCGATACACGCCGAGATTAGCGTCAGTCAAAATACTTATAAAAATCATTCCGTACTTATTTTTATAAATGCTGTCCGAGTACATTTGGCTGTCGCATATCGGAAGTTTACAAATTTCGGCTGTTTCTTCGTCTGTAATCGAATAGGCATTTACAATTTGCGAAGTATGGTTCATACCCTCAATCGCAACACCGAGCGACTGTTTTTCGCGGCTCACATACGTGAACTCACAATCAAATATATCCTCATTTTTTATGAACGAAAATATTTGATTTAAGTCGCAAGGCCCTTTTATAAGCACCTTAAAACCGGTATTTTTTATGTCCTCAAATTCATTATCCGTCTTTACGTTATCTTGATTTATCCACATTACAGTCGGCTCGTTTTTGCCAATTTTAACCGACACGTCACCTACAATATCAAGTTTCGGACAACCGATTTTTTCATATGTATATTGCTCAATCCCCATACCGAGCGTACGGCACGAAAACAGAAAATGCACAAGCGTATTATCCTTTACGGCATAAAAGCCGACAATTCCGTATTCACCGTACTTGTCATACGCCGTTATATATTCACATTTCGCATTTTTATCTTCAAACAACGCTTTAAGTTCGTCTTTCGTTGAACGCACTTTCGTAAAATTAAGCTGATTTGCACGGAATATAAGCTCATGCAATCTGTCAATGTGTTCCGCACAATCCGAATGAAAATCAACGTGGATATTGCTCTGTCGCAAAAATTCTTCATTTGAACCGATACTCTTTTTAATCTTATTTTTCTTTTCAAGCACCTTGTAACTTTCAAGACGTGATAATTTTTCGTCATTCTTATCTAGTTTTGAAACCGCCGCATAAAGTTCACCGATTTTATCGGGCAGCATTGTCATAATATCGGGGCAGAAAAACTTTGCCTCCTCCAAATTCAGCTTATTATCGTCAATAAAAAGTACATTGCAAGGTCTTAAATTCATACTTTCGACAGTATCTTTAATCCTCTGACCTTTCGGCTCCCAGTTAATCGAATTGAACACAAAATACTTATCCAAACCCCATTCTTTCAGCTTATCGATACACGGCTTTTCATCATTTTTGGAACAAATCGAATTGACAATTCCCTTTTTTGAGGATAACAAAACAAGGTCGCAAGCCTGCTTAACAGGTGCGACCTTTTGTTCTGAAATAGTACCGTTCCAAAAGGTTTCGTCAAGGTCCCATATAATCAATTTGATTTTAGATGCGTCCATAACAAATTCCCCCTTGGGTTCATTTTAATTATTTCAATATAATATCTTCTCTTGAAGGACCGTTAGAAACAATCTTAATAGGCACTTCAAGTTCTTTTTCAACAAATTCGATGTACTTACGGCAATTTTCCGGTAAGTCTTCATATTTCTTGATACCTCTGATGTCAGTTTTCCAACCGGGAAGAACTTTCAAAACAGGCTTTGCTCTTTCAAGCTTGTTTGTTGTAGGGAAATCTCTGATAACTTCACCGTCAACTTCATATCCCACACATACAGGAATTTCATCAAGATAACCAAGTACGTCAAGTACAGTAAATGCAACTTGAGTTGTACCCTGTACACGACAGCCGTAACGTGACGCAACACAGTCGAACCAACCCATACGTCTCGGTCTGCCTGTTGTAGCACCGAATTCACCGCCGTCACCGCCGCGTCTTCTAAGTTCATCTGCCTCTTCGCCGAATATTTCCGAAACAAATGCACCTGCACCAACTGCTGATGAATATGCTTTTACAACTGTAATTATGTCTGTAATTTCATACGGAGGAATACCTGCACCAACCGCACCGTAACCGGCAAGAGTAGATGAAGAAGTTGTCATCGGATAAATACCGAAATCAGGGTCTTTCAGTGAGCCAAGCTGACCTTCCAAAAGAATTTTCTTACCCTCTTTGATTGCGTTGTGCATAAATGCAACCGAATCAATCACATACGGCTTAATCATATCGGCATATTCCATAAGTGTATTGAAAAGCTCGTCTGCATCCAATAGCGGTTTATGATAGATATGTTCAAGCATAAGATTTTTTACTTCGATTACGTTCTTAATCTTTTCCTTTAGTCTTTCAGGCTCGAAAAGTTCCCAAACCTGAAAACCGATTTTTGAAAATTTATCTGAAAAGAACGGTGCTATACCTGACTTTGTAGAACCGAACTGACGGTCTGAAAGTCTTTCTTCTTCATACTGGTCAAACAACTTGTGATAAGGCATAAGAACCTGTGTTCTTTCTGACACAACAATGTTCGGCTTCGGAACACCACGTTTTACGACCTCGTCAATTTCCTTTATAAGTTCAGGAATATCAAGTGCAACACCGTTTCCGATCATATTTGTTACATTCTGATTGAATGAACCTGACGGAAGAAGATGCAATGCAAATTTTCCGTATTCGTTTATAATAGTGTGACCTGCGTTTGCACCGCCCTGAAATCTGATTACGATGTCACTGTCAGCAGCAAGCATATCTGTAATCTTGCCCTTACCTTCATCGCCCCAGTTTGCACCAACTATTGCTTTTACCATGTATTTGTCCTCCTATGCTAACCAAGCGTTTGCCTGATTTTTAATTTCATAACTTATTTTTCAATTACAAGCTCAATGCGTGTTGTTTTACCGGAAATTGTTGTTTTCGCCTCTTGAGCGCTCCATGTATAATCTGTGCCTTGAAATGCTCCGCCGAATCTGTCAACTTCACTGCCGTTTTCATCAATGCACCTAAATTCAACCACAACCAAACCACGACCTTCAAGATATGTTTGAAGTGTGTATGTTATATCATAGTTGCCGTCCGAATTTTTTACCGCGTCAAGAATTTTAAATTCTTTCATATAACTTGCATACTGCTCATTATCGGCGTTATATTCGATTGTATTAACTGAATTGACAGGCGTTTCTGTCGGTGACGGTGTCGGCACGTCAGTATCTGTATTATTGTCAGAATTGCTTTCAATAATAACAGTTTGACTTTCGCCGTCCCACTCTACCTTACAGCCAAAGCACTCCGAAACCGCACGAACAGGAACAAGCGTATGCCCGTCTATAATCATCGGCGGTACATCAAGTTCAATATCGTTTGATGTCGGCAAGTTCGCCTTAACCGACTCCTTATGAATTGTCTTGTCACCCACACGCATACTGATATAAAACAAATCAGTATCCGAACGTCTTGTGTTGATAGTCTGAGTTTCCTCTTCCCACTCAACATCTGCGCCCAATGCCTCGAATATCACACGCATAGGCACAAGTGTGCGTTCGTCTATAATTTGTGGCTGAACGTCAAATTCAAGCGTTTTGCCGTCAAGTATCACTTTAATATTATCCTCGCAGTGTACGGTCACAAACGACATCGCAACCATACAAACCGCAACAAGGCAAAATATAATTTTCTTCATATAATTACCTCTAAATTTATATTTCAAATAAATCAGACGTTAATTTCAACTTCAATACCAAGTAAATCCTTGTTCTTTTCAAGAACAGGCTCAACGTAATCCTTTAAGAAATCTTCAACCTGCTGCGGAGCACGTCCGACAAAATTTTCAGGTTTCATAACGGCATTAATTTCTTCCAAAGTCAAACCGAATGCAGGATCACCGGCGATAAGTTCGGCAAGGTTGTTTTCCTTACCCTCCATTTTAACAGTCTTTCCCGCCTCCATAGAATATACTCTGATTTTTTCGTGAAGATCCTGTCTGTCGCCGCCTTTTTTAACGGCATCCATCATAATATTTTCAGTAGCCATAAACGGAATTTCACGCATGAACTGCTGATTAATTACTTTATCATATACCACAAGTCCGTCAACAACGTTGATGTACAAGCTAAGAATAGCGTCTACCGCAAGAAAAGCCTCAGGAACTGAAATTCGCTTATTTGCACTGTCATCAAGTGTTCTTTCAAACCATTGTGTTGATGCAGTGATTGCCGGATTAAGTGCGTCTACTATTACATATCTTGCAAGAGAGCCGATTCTTTCACTTCTCATAGGGTTTCTCTTATAAGCCATTGCCGATGAACCGATTTGCGACTTTTCAAACGGTTCTTCAATCTGCTTTAAATGTTGAAGAAGTCTGATGTCGTTTGAGAACTTGTACGCACTCTGTGCGATAAGGCTCAATGTATTAAGCATTTGAGAGTCAAGTTTTCTCGGATATGTCTGACCGCTTACAGGGAATGATTCTTCATAACCCATTTTTTCGGCAATCTTCTTGTCAAGCATTTTACATTTTTCATGGTCCCCCTCAAAAAGTTCAAGGAAACTTGCCTGTGTACCCGTTGTACCCTTACAGCCCAAAAGCTTTGCCTTTGAAAGCTGATAATCAACGTCCTCAAGGTCCATAAGCAAATCTTCAAGCCACAATGACGCACGCTTACCTACTGTTGTAGGCTGTGCCGGCTGAAAATGAGTAAATGCCAATGTCGGCAAATCCTTATATTCCTTTGCAAACTTTGCAAGCTCTCCGATAAGACATACAAGCTTTTTCTTAACAAGCTGCATAGCCTCTGTCATTATGATAATATCAGTGTTGTCACCGACATAACAACTTGTTGCACCCAAGTGAATAATAGGCTTTGCGTCCGGGCACTGTACGCCGTATGCGTAAACGTGCGACATTACATCGTGACGAACTTCCTTTTCACGAGCCTTTGCAACATCATAATTAATATCGTAAATATGCTCTTTCATTTGAGCAATCTGTTTGTCTGTTATATCAAGTCCAAGTTCTTTTTCACTTTCGGCAAGTGCAATCCAAAGTTTTCTCCAAGTTGAGAATTTCTTGTCCGGAGAAAAAATGTACTGCATTTCCTTTGACGCGTAACGTGAGTTTAACGGACTTTCGTAAGTATTTGTTGCCATTTCATTTACTCCTCTAAATTTTTTATAAGACCGAAGAAAATCGCTTTGATTGCCACTTTGCAGTCGACGGTGCCGTACATATGCACTGCCCTCGGCAAAAAGCGGTGAACCGGGCAATTTAATTCGGTCTACACTTAATTATAGTCCAAGACGTTTAAATACCTCTGCATATGCCTCTTCAACATTGCCCATATCACGTCTGAAACGGTCTTTGTCAAGTTTTTCGTGAGTTGTAGCGTCCCATAGACGGCAAGTGTCAGGTGAGATTTCATCCGCAAGAATAATCTGACCGTCAGGAGTTTTACCAAACTCAATCTTGAAATCAACAAGTTCTATATTAATACTTTCAAAATATGCTTTTAGAACATCATTTACTTTAAAAGTAAGGTCAGCAATAGTATCAAGATCCTCTTTAGTAGCGGCACCGATAGCGATAATCTGATAATCGTTAATCATAGGATCGCCAAGGTCGTCGTTCTTTAGACAGTATTCCAAAGTTGTGCAGTTTAATTTCTTGCCTTCTTCAACGCCGAAACGCTTTGAGAAACTACCTGCCGCAATATTTCTGATGATTACTTCCAAAGGTACGATTTCTACTCTCTTAACAACAGTTTCTCTGTCTGAAATTTCTTCAACAAAGTGAGTAGGGATACCGTTCTTTTCCATAATTTGCATAAGGAAGTTTGACATTTTGTTGTTCACAACACCCTTACCTGCAATTTGACCTTTTTTAAGACCGTTAAATGCAGTTGCGTCATCTTTGTAATCAACGATGTAAAGATTTTCGTCATCAGTTTTAAAAACCTTCTTTGCTTTTCCTTCGTAAAGCTGTTCCATTTTCTTCATATTTATCAGTTCCTTTCCTGTAAACATAATTTTACTTCTATATTATATTATAAACCGCCGATAAAATCAAGACTAATCAAAAAATATCGTAAATTTTAGAATAAAAAAGTATTTTGCAATGTGCGAAACCACCCCTCAGTCGGCTGTGCCGACAGCTCCCCTCTATGGGAGCCTTTTTTCTCTCCCTGAGGAGAGGTGGCACGCAGTGACGGAGTGGTGGCATTATTAATCCACTCTTTACACACACGCGATTATCGGTCGTCCTACATACCCCTCGGTCAGCTGTGCCGGCAGTTCCCCTCTATGTGGACCTTTCTTGCCTCTCCTTGAGGAGAGGTGGCACGCAGTGACGGAGTGGTGGCTATTCATCAACCACACTCCGTAGGGGCAATCATCGTTTGCCACACGCAACCACCCCTCAGTCGACCTTGTCGACAGCTCCCCTCTATGGGAGCCTTTTTTCTCTCCCTGAGGAGTGGTGGCAACACCCAAAATCAAATTTACACAAAATTAATCTAAATTTATTTCAAAAAACTATTGACAAACCGAAAAACGTCTGTTATAATGAACTCATAAATCAGTAATGATTATCATTATTGATTTTGAAGGAGTGAAATGTATGAAGTATTCAAAACAGCGTGAGGCACTTCTAACGCTGCTTAGAAGTACACGCTCCCACCCGTCGGCTGATTGGCTGTACGAAAATCTGCGTAAGGAATTTCCAAACATCAGTCTTGGAACTGTATACAGAAACCTTGCACAGCTTGCGGAAAACGGAGATATTTTAAAAATCAGCACTTCCGCAAACAAAGAACATTTCGACGGTTTTGTCCACCGACATTTTCATTTCGTATGTAATAAGTGTGACAAAATATACGATGTTGATTTAGACGGTATGGACGAGATAAAAAATCAAGCGGCGGAAAAATTAAATGCAGATATAGAAGACTATTCGCTTATATTTTACGGTATCTGCGAAAATTGTAGTAGTAAAAAAAATAATTAATTCTAAGGAGGAAATTTATTATGAAAAAGTATGTATGTCCGGTATGCGGTTATGTTCACGAGGGTAACGAACCACCTGAAAAATGTCCACAGTGCGGTGTTCCGGGTTCAAAGTTCACTGTTATGGAAGAGGGTACTGCACTAAACTTTGTATGTGAACACGTTATCGGAGTAGGCGCAAAGGATCAGGTTGAAGCTGATGTTTACGAAGGTCTAAAGGCTAATTTTGAAGGCGAATGTACAGAAGTCGGTATGTATATCGCAATGAGCAGACAGGCAATCCGCGAGGGTTATCCTGAAATCGGCGAATTTTATATGAGAGCCGCTTTGGAAGAGGCTGAACACGCTGCAAAATTTGCTGAACTTCTTGGTGAAGTTGTAACTCCGTCAACAAAGAAAAATCTTGAACTTAGATCAGAGGCTGAGTGTGGTGCAACAGCAGGTAAACTTGAACTTGCAAAGAGAGCAAAAGAACTTGGCTACGACGCTATTCACGACACAGTTCACGAAATGGCAAAAGATGAGGCAAGACACGGAAAAGGCTTTGAAGGTATGTTAAAGAGATATTTTGGTTAATGCCAAAAATGGCTTAAAACCTGATAAAATTGGATATTTTACAAGAGCTTGTTCAATCACGAACAGGCTCTTTTTCTTTGCTTTTTTAACCTCAAATTGTGGCGTGATTGTGGCGCGAGCCTTAAAAAATCATTGAAAAACTTTGTCCAAAAAGTTTGCCGAAAATTTTTGTTAATTTAGTGAGGGAATAGATCGCATAATATCACTAAAAATATTTTTATCTGGGGATTTCCCGAATATACCGCCGCCCCTTATGCTTCTATTATACCGCCGCCGCAATTAGCTTTTTCTTCTGGAACACAAAAGGCGGCATATCGCCGCCTCGTGAAAAATATATTAGTGGAAACTATTTTTATTATGACAATCAAATTAGTGGCTTTTCTGGTAATCTAAAAAGTCATTAGTAGCGTTCTTTTCGCCTTCTGTCATTTTTTCACCGCTTTTCATTTTCTGAATACCTGAATTCAAATCTTTATCATATTGTGAAGTTCCTCCACAAGAACATAATGATAATGTTGCAATAATTGTTAATAATATAAGTAATTTTTTCATAGATAAACATCCTTTCATCATCTACATATTTTAATATAAATTATAGCTTGTGTATTTTATTTGTCATTTCCACTAAAATTTTATTGTTTTAATATATTATTTAAAAAATCAATTCCTAAATAATACACTCTAAAACTTCTAATCACCCAAAATACCATCCATACCGTAAAGAAAATGTATATCATTATAATTCGTAATTTTATAAATCTATACTTGTGGTAAAATCTATATTCGATAAACAGCAAAATAATATGTAATATAAAATATAATATTGTTAAGATTACTATTGGATTGTACTGTAATGATTTTATAATATGTAATTTCAGCAATTCTTTTAATGCCCTCGTTCCGCCACAGCAAGGACAATATATATTAAATTTATCGCGAACAGTGCAACCACTCAAATAAGATGTTAGCCAGTTCAATTTATCTATAAGCATTTATCTTGTATTTATAGCCTTTTGTGTATATTCTATTATTCTGTTTTTTTGAAACATATCAATTCCGCTTATGTCATACTTAGTATATGGACTTGATGTAGTCTTTTCACCGTCTGAGAAAATAGATCCTATTTTATTAATAATTTCATTATTTACATATAATGTTGTTGGTTCTATCCATGCTATATCTTTTAGCTTTATTTTTAAGTGGTAATCACCTGTATTATATGTCCTTGATACTGTCTTTTTTCCATCTCCCGATAATGAGCTTGCTGCACCAACAACAGCTCCTACACCGCCAGCCAACGCTCCTCCAACAATAGCTCTGCCTACTGTGCTTTTATTTTTTGTGGTTGTATAGGTTGCTGTATTTTTTTCAATATCAAATTTAATTTCTCCATTTAGTGATGGCGGAGTTACATAAAAACGAGTTCCTGAACCTTTAAAGCATAACGCTCTGTTCGTAAGTATTGCACTATCAGATGAATAGGATGAAGAATTTACAAAAGCAATCTTCGCACCTAAACTGTGCATTTCGATTTGATTGCCAAGATTATTATAATCATAAATTGACAATAGTTTCGATTCATTAGGTAAACTTTCTGCTTGTTCTCTACCTTTCTTGTTTGTCATGGAAGTTTTAACAGACATATATATTATCATTCCTATGAAAAATAATAATGTCGCCCAACATACACCCATTTTTATATCCTCCCTTTACTCCACGTAGTATATATTCTTATTATAATTACTTTTTCGGTAAATGTCAATAATATTTTTACTTTATAGGTTAAATATTCAAATAAATTTACGATTAAGGTAAAATAAATCTAGGAGTTGATGTATATGACATTTGGCGAAAGATTAAAAGAATTACGCGAGGACAATGACGAAAAGCAAAAAGATATTGCTGATTTGCTGTTTGTTTCAAATAAGGTTATAAGCGATTATGAAAGAGGAATACATTTTCCAAGAGATGAACGCATTATTACCACGCTTGCTAATCATTTTGGTGTAAGTATTGATTACCTTTTCGGTATCACAAATATAAAAAATCATACATATAGCAATGATTTTTTGATTGTCTTTCATTCTTTAACACCGACACAAAAAAATGAGGTTATAGACTTTATGCAGTTTCTTGCTACAAAAAATAATTAAATAGGCGGCAGATTTTACCCTGCCGCCGCATAATTATATTTGATTTAGATTTTTCTTTAAAATATCTATTCCTGTTTTTGAAACAGCCAGATAATATCGTTGTGTAACATTAAAAGAGTATTCTTCAAGTTTTGTGTAAATACAAAACTTGAAGAATACTCATGCAAAGATATATTAACTAAAAAAATAACTTTATTATATTTAAGGCGGTACATATGTACCGCCTTTTAAATTACAAATATTTTTCTTCAAATCTGTTCCACGACATCGGTTTATCGAACAAATATCCCTGTGCCTCATCGCAGCCCATTTCTTTCAAAATATCATATTCCTTTTCATTTTCGACGCCCTCGGCGACAACGGAAATATTATAATTTTTACAAATATCTATAACCGACTTTGAAATCATACAAGTCTTTTCATCTGTTTCAAGCTTATGAACAAGTTCACGGTCAAGTTTCAATGTATCGAATTTAACTTCCGAGAACAAGAACAAGTCCGCATATTTCGCACCGTAATTATCAATCGCAATATGGAAACCGTTATTTTTAAGTTCCACAATTTTGTCAAGCACATCGCTAAGACCGCCCTTAACCTTATCTTCCGACACTTCAATCACAATCGAATCTTTCGGGATATTATAATCAAACCAAATATCCATAAGATTTTCCATAAAATTAGGTCTGACAATCGTGCAATGCGATATATTAACCGACACAGGCTTAATATTTTTACCCGCCTCAATCCAGCCGGAAATATATTCACAGACGTGTCTGAACACATAAAGGTCTATCATATGCACCGTTTCGTTATATTCCATTGCAGGAATGAAATCCATAGGCGAAACAATCGTATCGTCCTCATCAAAATATCGGATAAGCGCCTCACTGCCGCAAAATTCTCCGTTGATTGCGGAAAATCTCGGTTGAAACCATATAACAAATCTTTCTTCTTGTATAAGCTTTTTCAACTTTTCCTGTGTTGAGAATGACACAAATGTATCATTATAAAATCTGTATCTTGCCGACTGACCATTATTTCTGTAATAATATTTCTTATCCTGATACATTTTTTCATCGGCAATCTTTATTACTTCATCAATATCCGACGAATCTTTAGAATAACGAAAACCAATCGACACTTTATACTTCATTTCAGAAATCAAATTTCTGAACGCAGTAACCTTAGCTGTAAACTCCTTATCATTCGTATCATAGCAAAGCACGACAAATTCATCTCCGCCGACTCTGTATGAACACTCCTTGCCAAACGACTCAATAATCACACTCGCTATATCTTTCAGTGCACAATCGCCGCCGCAATGACCGCTTTTATCGTTAATCTCTTTCAAACCGTTAAGGTCCATATAAAGTACACCCAAGCCGCAATTACGACCTCTCATAATTCTTTCGGTATCTTCTGTAAACTTATTTCTGTTATATAGGCCCGTAAGCGAATCAACATAGCTCAGCTCTCTGAGTTTTCGCGCACTCTTTTCGCGAATAATCATTGACGCAACAAAATAATCAAGTGCGTCAAAGAATGTCACAATTTGAGAAAATTTTTCTTCCGGCAAATTACTTGCGCCGATAAAACCGATTATCTTACCGTTATCGGCAATCGGTGACGCAACAAGCCTTTGCACACCGCTTTTTACCGCCTGATGATATGCCTCAACAGAAATTTCTTTCAAATCTTCGACATTATTTAAAATAACATTTTCATTGCTGTCATAGGTCGGCAGCCAATTATCAACAACATTTGAATCCAAGCTTTTAAGTTCTTCCGCTCTCGGATTGACGCCATTGTTATTCCATTCAAATACATTGCTCAGTTTATTTTCATCATAACTGAACACAAAAATTTTATCCGCTTCAAAATACTTGCCTATTATTCCAAGCAAATTTGTAAAGCTTTCTTCAAACGGTTTATTCTTGTGCATTTCAACCATACAGCTTACCAAAATATGCTCCATATCAAGACGTTGTTCAAGTCTTTTCTGAATTTCTTCAGTGTTGGTAATGTCAAATGCAATATCCAAATATGCCTTTTTACCGTCCCACACAGTATCCTTATGCTTAATAATATATGCTTTTTCCGTCATTACATTTTCATGAATATACTCAGAAAGTCCCTCACCGTTCAAGCAAGGACAATTCGTACATTCCGCACTTTTGCCGTGAAAAAGTTTATAACACGTTTCACCCAAACAATCGCCGAGAATTTTCTTTCCCGCCTCATTTATGTACAAAATCTCATGAGTTTCTGCGTCAGATACATATACAATTTCCGATATTGCATCTAATACATTATATATATCCAGCATAATCCGACTCCCTTCATATACCCCTTAATGCCATTATAGATTATATATAAATTATTCTATCATATCAACCATTTTTTCGCAATAACAAATTTAATTTTTTACATAACGGCAAAAACTATTCCGGCGATTATAACCGCCGCGCACACCATTTTATAAAGCGTGCGTTTTTCTTTGAACACAATTCGTCCGCCTATAATCGTAATCATAACCGAACATTGTTTTATAAGAGTCATTGCGACAACCGTGCTTTCCTGCTTACTGCACGCGATAAACAGTGCCTTATCGCCGATTACAAACAACACGCTCAAAATAAGTATCCAATAATTTTTGTATATCGTTCTGAAATCTATTTTTGTTTTGGTTACAATCATATAGCCCAAATACAATATTACCATAAAGAACATATACCAAAATTGAAGTTGACCGCTGTTCATACTCTGCATAAGCATTTTATCAAGCAGTTCCGAAACAGCGTTGCAAAGACACGATATAAGCACAAGTACAATGTATATCGGCTTTGTTTTTTCTTCGCCCAATCCCTTGCCTTTGGCATTTACGAAAAGCAATCCGACAAGCACAAGTGCCATACCGGCAATCTTATGTCCCGTCATAACTTCTCCCAGCACCGTTACTCCCAGCACTGTCGCAAATATTACGCGCGACATATCCATAATTCCGTAAAATCCAATCGGCAGTTTCTTTATCGCCTTAAAACTGCATATCCAAGCTATAAAAATTATAGCTGATTTTATCATTACAAATCCGATATAATGAAAATCTATCGACAATGCGTTTTTCACGCTCGGCGTCACGAATAAAAAGCTTATAAACGTGTAGAAAAACAGCACCTCCATAGCACTGTTTTTCTCCATTGCCTTTTTCTTTATTATATCTCTTACACCCTTTAAAACTCCGTAAAGGCATACGAGTCCTATCCACATTATTTTATCAGCTCCGTTAAAAATAAATTATCCAGCATTTGTGTACCGGATTTTGTCTTAAATATCTTCTCACGAACGTTTTTAGCCGTTTCTTTTGTCATTTCGTCCTCATCTATATTGACAAGGAAGTCCGCCTCAACAAGTATTTGATAGTCGATACCGTCGATATTTGAATATGTGTGATGATGACCGACAAGGTATGACACACGTTCGATAACGTCTTTGTCATATCCCAATTTCGTAAGCATTTCCTCCGAAATCGACGGACCTTCGATTTCCTGATATTTGCCCGCAGAAGAATTATATTTTTCTTCGCTTATCTTTATTCCTATATCATGCACATATGCGGCAGTTTCAAGAATAAGCATAGTCCTTTCATCAAGCTCCTCCGCTTCGCCTATCGCTTTGGCATAGCCGTGTACTTTTATAAAATGGTTTATGCGTTTCTTGTCACCTGCATAATACTTTATCATCTCTGTTGCAACAGTATTCATAATTATCAATCCTCGAACGGTCTTATTCTGTATGTCACGCCGATTTTTTTACAAATATCGGCACATTCCTTTTCTTCTTCCTCTGTAAGCGTTGTCGAAACAGTCGAAAGCACAACTTCCTTTACATAGTGCTTTACATTTTCGGCAAACTTAATCATTGCGTCAAACGATTCGATACCGAATTTACTGCGTGTAAGTTCAAGATAACGTTCCTTGTTCGGCGTATTAAGGCTGATCGAAACAATATCGATAAGTCCGTCAAACATAGGTGCAGTGTTCTTTTTGTGAATAAGGTCGGCAAGACCGTTTGTGTTTATACGGATAGTTTTGTTATACTTATCCTTTATAAACCGACAGACTTCAAGCACATCGTCAAGTCTTTCGGTCGGCTCACCGAAACCGCAGAAAACAACCTCTTTATACTTATTCATATCAAATTTTGAAAATTCGTTTTTAACTTCTTCAACGCTCGGTTCTCTTTCAAGCCAAAGACTGCCCGAATGATTCATTTCGTCCCTCGTCTGTCTTAGACAGAATGTGCACGCGCACGGACATTTGTTTGTCATATTCACGTATAAATTATCGTGTACTTCATATAAAATAACCATTTTAATACCTCTTTCATTTTTCATATTTTAAATTATACCATATCACTGCATTTTTCTCAACTGTATTTTCACACCAAAAAAAACCGCTCATAAAAGCGGTTTTTATATTTTATTTCAGTCAAATTAACCTCTTGGATGATTTATTTCAACGTCATCTACAAGTGCTTTTACAAGAGCATTCACATCTGTAACAGTTTCGTTTTCCGTTACGGCAACACTATGACTCATTACTGTACCCGCGTCCTCGCATGACCATATTGCGTATGTTGTTTTATCGTGTGTGTAAATTTCAACTGCCGAATCGGCTACTTTGTAGTCCTCAACCTTAGTACCACCCGATATACCCGAAATGTCTGCGTCACCCGGTTGTGTACGAACTGTAATGTCTAATACGTTTGTATTGTAAGTGTATTTGATTTCTGCCAAATTACTGTCGGCAAGGTATCTGTAGCTTTGTGCCTCGCACTTGCTACCCTCATCAAAACTGCTTGCGTTCAAATCTGCCACTTGATATTTTACGCTCTCTGCATTATTCAATGCCGCATTAAGCTCGTCAAGACTGTTATAATCTGTCCATGGGTTTGGAATTTGTGAAGACGGCTCTGTTTTGATTTCCTTTTCAACAGTAACTGTCTTTGTTGCCTCGTCCCAACCGACAACGCTGTGCATACCCTCAGCGATTGCTCTTACAGGCACAACCGTTGATGAACCCACGATTTTTGCGGGTGTTTCAAGTGTAACCGCGTCACCGTTTACATACATTACATCAGAATCAATCTGCATTGTAATGCTTACGTCACTTACCGAATCATATGATACAACAGTTCTTGTTTCGTTGTCCCACTGTACGTCTGCGCCAAGTGCCTCGAATATTTCACGCATAGGAACAAGTGTATGGTCATTTTCAATAAAAGGTGTTATTTCCACAAAAGAAACATTATTTCCGTTTACCGTAACTGTAATGTTATCATCAGCCAAAGCGCCTGCCGATACAGTCAAAACAGATGCGACAGCCAATACAGATGCTATTATCTTCTTATTCACAATCATTACCTCCAAAATCATTGTATTGTCTATATTATATCACAGATTGCAAATCAATTCAATACTTTATTTGATTGAATTGACTACTTCTTCCACAGGCTCTCTGCCCGTATCGGTTCCGTAAATATTATAATCGATTTTATCTTCGGTAAAATATGCCGATACATCATTTTCATATTCGTTATACACCGGCTCTGTATCGTCATTTCCGCTGTAATAATAATTTACGTCTATTCTTCCGCCGTTTTCTGATTCAAAAGCCGCACCGCCGTTATATGTATCGGTCGTTTCAAAACCGCTCGGAGCGTTTATTTCTATTTGAGGTGTCGGCACTGATGTAGCCATAGCCGAACTCATTGCCATTCCGGTGCCGATAACCGTATCGGCATTGCCTTCATCGCTTGTAATTTCGGTCGGCACTTCTTTTTTTGTACTGATTTCTGCTGTTCTGTCACTTGCCATAAAAGCAGAAAATATTGTTGACAATTCGATTGTGCTTTCCTCGATTGCACTTTCTTCGACAGTGACATCTTCCGTTATTTCTTGATTTTCACTGTTTTGTTCACTCTCGATATTGGGGATTTTGGTTTTATCCTCGATTTTAAGCGATTTGTTCTCGTTTGCTATCCGATTATTTACCGCAACTTTTTCATTGTCACTACTCTTATAGTCACCGTTCTTTTTCTCCGTTTTAGTTTGACTATCCGAATAGTTATTGGGAGGGGGAGTATAGGGATTTTGAATAGTTTGGGGAATATCGGTAGGATACGGATATGAAGTATCCGCAGTATTTGAAACTACACTTTCCGACATATCGGACGGTGCCGGTGTTGAAACTTGCTCCTCAATAATCACGCCGTCATCTCTTGTTTTCTGCCAATACGGCATAGATATAACCGCCGCAGACACAACAACAACTGCCGCCGCAGCCGATACCGCATATTTTGCGTATCGCCTATACGGCAGGGGAGATTGTCTTTTCTCTGCACCTTTATGTGCATTCAAGATAACTCTGTTTATCATATCTTCACTCGGTTTTATATCGTCATTGGCTTGTTTATAAATTTTCCTAAACAAAGTCATAATCTCCTTTCAGTTTATTTTTAAGCAACATTCTGCCTCTGTGTAAATGCGATTTAACAGTCGATTCTTTTATGTCAATGCTTTCGGCGATTTCCCTCACGCTCATATCCTCATAATAGAAAAGATGTATCACCGTACGATATTTTAAGGGAAGGTCTTGTACAGCGAAATACACGTCACTTTTTTCGGGATTGTCAAAGGTTAAATCTTCTTCAAGCGGAACGATTTTCTTGAACCACGATGACATAAAAACACTCTTTGAGCAATTTATTGTCACCCGAATGAGCCAAGCCTTTATATGTTCCTTCGACTCAAATTTATCTTTATTCTGTATAAATCGAACAAACACGTCTTGCGTCACATCTTCGGCAAAAGTTTGATTTTTCGTTTGTGACAAAGCAAGTTTATACACCGTATCAAAATACTTGCGTATAACTTCGTCAGATGAAACGTCTGTTTTTGACCTTTCGTCTGTCATTAATCCCCCTCCCTTCACTTATAATACAATTCAGCACACCAAAAGGTTGCACTTTTTTCAAAAAAATTTTTATAAAGTGTGATAATGCGGAATTATATCTTCGTATGTTCCGTCTTTCATGCGGAAACCTTTAGGTATTACACCGAGTTGTACAAAGCCGAGTTTTTTATATAATTTAAGTGCATATTGATTAGTTGCGACAACGGCGTTAAATTGAAGTACACCGTAACCGATTTCCTTTGCTTTTTTCAAGCAATCCGTCACAAGAATTTCACCTATATGCTTACCTCTTTGTGTTGATTTCACCGCATAGCTTGCATTGCAGATATGACCGCATCTGCCGACATTGTTCGGATGAAGTATGTAAAGTCCGACAATATCACCCGTTTCTTCATCATACGCAATACCTGTATATGACTGACTCTTAAAAAATTCCAATCCGCTCCTTTCCGTAAGACATTCTTCCTGTGGAAAAGCCACTCCGTCCTCTACGACTTCGTTCCAAATTTCATTTGCGGCTTGTATATCGCTTTCATTAAATTCTCTTACTTTTATGTTCATTATAACACCTTCCGTTAAATTATATATAAAAAAACGGAATGCAGTGCATTCCGTTTAAAAAATCAATTATTCAGCAACGAATGGCAATAGTGCTATAATTCTTGCACGCTTGATAGCTGTTGTAAGCTGTCTTTGGTGCTTTGCACAGTTACCGCTGATACGTCTTGGCACGATCTTGCCTCTTTCAGTAACGTATCTTCTAAGCTTTGCTGTATCCTTATAATCGATATGCTCAACCTTATCTACGCAGAACATACAAACCTTTTTCTTAGGTCTTCTTGCTCTCTGTGGTCTGTCATTTCTTTCAGCCATGTTATTTTCCTCCTATCAATTTTTATCACGCGGATGTTAGAATGGCAAATCGTCTTCCGAACCGTCAAGGTCCGAAAAATCGCCCATATCAAAATCATCACCAAAGTTTGGTTCACTGCCTTGTGCAGGCTGCGATTGAGGAGCGTTAAATCCGCCCTGATTAAAGCCTTGGTTCTGATAATTTCCTCCGCCTTGAGTACCTGATTCGGCTCTTGAACCGGTAAAGTAAGCCTCGTCTACAACAACTTCCGTCGCATACTGCTTTTTACCGTCATTACCGTCCCAACTTCTCGATTGAATACTTCCGACTACCGCAATCATACTGCCCTTTTGGAAATATCTTGCGATAAATTCACCTGTCTGACGCCATGCAACGCAGTTGATGAAATCAGCCTGCTGCTGAGCATCTTTACCGGCGAAACGTCTGTTTACCGCGATTGAAAATCTCGCAAGTGAAACACCGTTCGGAGTCTGACGCATTTCGACGTCGCGTGTAAGACGTCCCATTAATATAACTTTGTTCATACTTACACCGCTTTCTTCACAAAAGACTATTCTTCGTCTTTTCTGATAACAATAGTTCTTAGGATACCTTCTGTAATCTTGTACTGTCTTTCAAGTTCTTTAGGGAACTCGCTGTCAGCCTTGAAGTTTACGAGATAGTAGAAACCTTCTGTTCTATCATTAATTTCGTAAGCAAGTCTTCTCTTGCCCCATTCGTCAACAGATTCAAGTTCACCGTTCTGTTCGATAAGTGTTGTAAACTTATCCTTTAGAGCAGTAACCGTTTCCTCATCAAGTGTTGCGTCAATGATAAAAATTGTTTCATAGCTGTTTAGTATTTTTTCAGCCATTTTCTGCACCTCCTTATGGACTTTTGTCCCACACATATCCCGTGTGGGCAAGGATTGCTTACGTTTACCGCAAGCTTTGTAATTATATATCTTTTTTCAGCAAATGTCAAGCATTTTTTACTATTTTGCTCTATATTTTTTACTGCTGACAAGATAATCGTAATATTCGCAAAGCATTTCGATGCCTTTGCCGTTTAGTTTTGTTAAGTCGAAGTCGATATTATCAAGCAATTTCACTCTGTACCGTTCGTCCGTCCTGCCGCAAAGGTAGTCAACAGGAACTTTAAAAAGCTTGGCAAGATACGTTATCGCCGCCACTTCGGGGATACGCTTGCCGCTTTCCCAATTCGCGATACACGTTCTTGAAACATTCATTCTCTCCGCAAGTCCCGCCTGCGTTATGCCGTTTTCTTTTCTCAGTTCCCTAAGCCTTTGAGCAAAGCACTTTTTGAACGTACCGTTATTCTTCTTTATCATTTTCTTCATTAACTGCGGCACTTTCTTCTGCATCACTGTCAGAATTTTCTCTGCCGCTTTTTACACGGTTGAATATCTCCATAAACTGATCGCCCGTAATAGTTTCCTTATTGATAAGAAATTCTGCGATTTCATCAAGTGCGTCACGATTTTCTTTCAATATATTAAATGCCTTTTCGTGACACTCTTTCAATACGCGTACAACTTCCTTATCAATATCTGTCTTTGTTTCCTCCGAACAGTTTGAAACATTTCTGCCGTCAAGATATTTATTCTGTATGCTTTCAAGTCCGGCCATACCGAATTTTTCCGACATACCGTACTGAGTAATCATATTTCTCGCAAGTGACGTTGCACGTTCAATATCGTTTGACGCGCCTGTTGTCTGCACGTTGAATACAAGTTCTTCCGCCGCACGACCTGCAAGGAACACTGTAATCTGGTCAATTATTTCATCTTTTGACATTAAATAACGTTCTTCCTCTTCGGGCATTTGCATTGTATAACCAAGTGAACCCATAGTTCTTGGAACGATTGTGATTTTGTGAACAGGCTGAGTATGTTTCTGTACCGCCGTTGCAAGTGCGTGACCGACTTCGTGGAACGAAACAATTCTCTTTTCCTTTTCGGACAAAATTCTGTCTTTCTTTTCTTTACCCGCGATTATGACTTCAACAGCCTCCATAAGATCTTCTTGACTTACGGTCTTTCTGTTACATCTTACCGCTCTTAAAGCCGCCTCATTTACCATATTCGCAAGGTCTGCACCTGCCGCACCGCTTGTTGCAAGTGCCATTTCGTGAAGATTAATGTCAGGCTCTGTTTTAACGTGCTTGATATGCACACGCAAAATATCTTCTCTGCCCTTTAAATCAGGCTTTTCAACAATAATTCTTCTGTCAAATCTACCCGGTCTTAAAAGTGCCTTATCAAGCACTTCCGGACGGTTGGTTGCCGCCAAAATAACAAGTCCCTTTGACGAATCAAATCCGTCCATCTCACTTAACAGCTGATTTAAAGTTTGTTCACGTTCATCATTTGAACTAATCTGATTGTCTCTTGATTTACCGATTGCATCAATTTCGTCTATAAATATAATACAAGGTGCTTTTGCCGACGCTTGCTTAAACAAGTCACGAACTCTTGACGCACCGACGCCGACAAACATTTCCACAAATTCCGAACCGGAAAGCGAGAAAAACGGCACTTTCGCCTCACCGGCAACCGCCTTTGCAAGAAGTGTTTTACCTGTTCCCGGCGGTCCGACCAAAAGCGCACCCTTAGGCTGTTTTGCACCGATTGCAAGATATTTTGACGGATTATGAAGATAATCGACTATTTCGTCAAGCGATTCTTTAGCTTCTTCCTGACCCGCAACGTCCGCAAACGTTACACCTGTCGCATTTTCCACGTTATACATCTTTGCATTGGACTGACCTATTCCCATAATTCCGCCGCCACCGCCGATTTTCTTCGACATTGAACGTGTCAAAATAAAGAACAGTAAATAAATAACTACCAACGGCAATATCCATGTAAGGAAGAAATCAAGCACGGGACTGTTATGCTGTATCGGCGTAGAATACTTCACACCGTGACTGTCCAAATCCGCAAGAAGTCTGTCGTCAGGGATATATCCCGTATAATACACATTTCTGCTGTTTTCCTTTGCCTGTTCTATAACCGCGTCTGTATCTATGCCCATCATCTTCATAAACTCGGTTGTTTTAGGCGTTGTTATCGGCTGTGATTCGTCATACTTTTCATATATGACAATCTGCTCCGACTGCAAAATAACCTCGTCAACTTTATTTTCATCAAGCATAGTCAAAAATTCACTGTACGATATTTCCTGTTTCTTCGGTGTCTGCAACGACAGCATTACCATATTTAAAATAACTGTCGCAATAACCGAAATCACCAAAAATATCAACAACGGATTTTTCAGCGGCGAACGGTTTTTCTTTTTATTATCCATAAATGTTCCTCCACGTTTTTCTTCATATTTATATATGACTAATATTAAAAATGTCAGTCAATAGATATTGTAGCACTTTCCTCTTATTATTGCAATGTTAAATAAATTTTTTTACACAATTTTATTAAAATTCACAATTCGGAAATATATTATTTTAATTGACTTATATATAAAAGAATGATAAAATATCAGTATCTGAATATTACTACATTAAATTCAAAACGAAAGGATGAATAACTCATGAAAAAACTAACAGCAATTTTGACATCACTTATTATGACACTTTCCGTCATATGTCAGACATCGGTTTTTGCTGCATTCAGCGACGTAGGTGACGATAATACTTACAAAGACGCTATTACAACTTTAACAAAGCTTAAAGTTATTGACGGATACGAAGACGGTACTTTCAAGCCTGACGGTCAAATCACAAGAGCCGAATTCACAAAGCTTATTGTATTTATACTTGGCTACAAAGACCTTGCATACGACTCATCAGACTTTACTGATGTTGACGCTTCACACTGGGCAAAGAACTATATTCAAACCGCCTACAACCTTGGTATAATTGCAGGTATGGGAGACGGTACTTTTGCTCCGGACGCTCCTGTAACTTATGAACAAGCTCTTAAAATGGTAGTTTGTACATTAGGTTATGTTCAGTTTGCCGAAAATCTCGGTGAATGGCCGGAAGGTTTCATTAAGCAGGCAAACACTCTTGACCTTACAAAGAAAGTCAATTCAACAGGTTACAGTGAAGGTGCAACAAGAGGTATGATTGCACAGGTACTTTACAACGCACTTGAAATACCTATATACGAAAACAACGGTTACAACTGGGTTGCAACAGAGAAAACTCTTATGCAGGACTACCTAAAAGTTAAAAAGCTAAAAGGTACTCTTGTAGGTGTTGAAGATTACTTGACAGAGGACTGCAAGCAAGACCTTAACGAAAGTGAAATGGCTATCTTGCCGAACGACAGCAGTGACCTTGTAAAAATCGACTTCTCGGAATTCACTTCAAACGTTACAGATATAAGCAAATATCTTGGCAATACTATCACCGTTTACTATGAACAGTTGACAGACAAGGACGACAGAAAGCTTATCATCATTGACGACGAAACAACAAAAAATTCTGAAATCAAATTAGATTATGAAGATTTAAACAGTTTTTCCGGCAACTCACTTAAATACTATGATTCATCATCAAAGCTAAAAACTGTAAAACTAAAAGAAGATGAACTTACAGTAAGATACAACGGCAAACTTGTTGAAAAGAACGAAACCGTAACTCTTACAAATCCGACAACAAAGCAGGAAGAAACATTCTCACGTGAAGAGGCACTTGAACAATGGCTTACTCCTGACACAGACTACACAATCTACGGTGACGTTAAACTTACAGACAGCGGTGACGACGGCACAATAGATATGATCCAAATAAACAACTATGACACAATAGTTGCTTATGCCACTCCTACAACAACAGATTACCGTATAACAGACAAGCTCGTAACAGGTAACTACTTAATCCTTGACCCTCAAGCGTCTGATTATACATACACAATCACAAAGAACGGTTCGGAAATTCCTGTTACATCAATTTCCGCAAACGATGTAATTCTTTATACAAAGAGCCTTGACGGTTCGTACTACACACTTCTTGTTACAAACAATCCTGTTAAGGGTTCAATCACTTCAATCGGTTCAAACGGCGATAAAATGACAATCGGCGGTAAATCATATAAAATCGGCAGCAAGTGTGAGGCATACATAAACGACAAAGACGGCAAAACTCTTAAAACAGGCGTTTCGGGTACATTCTATCTTGACGCATTTAACACAGCCGTTTTCGGAACACTTGAACAGACTGCCGTAATTCCTTACGCTTACATCACAAACGCATTTATCGACCGTGACGAAGGCGGTAAGATTTACATTACTGCATATGCACCGACTGTTTCGGCAAGCAGTGCGTCGTCATATCCTGTAAAGGATAAAGTTAAGTTCAACGGTGCATCAATCAAGAGTGAACTTATAATTGACAAACTAAAAGCATCGGCCGATTATACAAACGATGATACAGAATTGGCAGATCAGATTTACGGTGCAGGAAAAACTCCTACACTTACAGGTTTCTCACAACCGGCAAGAGTTACAATAACAAACGGTGAAGTTACACAAATCGTTGCTCTTACATCTGATGAACTTCAAACTCAAAATGACGACAAAGAACAAATCGCAAAGTGCAAAGCTGCCGATAAGTATACTTATTCATCAAACAGTTTCTCGCTTAACGGCAAAACAGCATTTTCAATAAACTCTTCAACAGTTGTCCTTTATGTTCCGGCAGACAGAACACAAAGAGAAAAATATGCTAAAAAGACCGCGTCATCAGCTTTTACAACAGGTGATACATACTATGTAGAAGCATACGACATCAGTTCATCAAAGGTTGCCGGACTTTTGGTACTTTACGGAAATGACGGTACACTTACATCAGTTAAGAAAGATACAAACTTCTCAATCGTTTCTACTTTACCTGAAAGCGTATATAATGAAGTAAAAGATGATTCAGTTCTTCAATTCAACGTATTCGCAGGTTCAAACACAGAAAAAGCCTGGACAACTTATGACCGTACAGAATTTGCAGACGTGCAAGTCGGTGACGTTATCCAATTCGCTTATGACAGCGATCAGCTTGTACAAGGACGTATAAACAACATTAAGTTCGCAGACATTGCAGAAGTTCTTGATGGTAAGACATATGACGGCAAAAAGTTCAACTGGGAAGAAGAACAAGACCCTACAGAAGATAATAATTATCAAAAATACAAATTCGATTACAGATTTAAAAAGAACGGTACTGGCGAAGACGAAGTTTACAACAGCACATCAACAGGTACAGTTCCTTACTCAAGAGCTTGTATGTACAACATCAGCCAAGTTCTTGCTGACGAAAAGAAGATTTATGTAACAAAGACAGGTTTTGAAAACGTTGACGGTACATATACTCTTGACGACAGCGATTACGAAGAAATCACAATCAACGCGTCAACAAAGATTGTTCGTATGGACGAAGACAGAGATGAAATCAGCAGATATGTCGATAACACAACAACAGACCTTTCAATCAACGATTTGAAAGACGCTAAAAACTATGGTGAAGATTGTTCAAAAGTTCTTGTATGCTCATCAAAGGGTACTGCAAAACTTATCGTAATCTATAATTAATCACAAACAACAAAAAACAAGTCACTTTGAAGTGACTTGTTTTTTTATTTACTTAACTTCTAATTTTTCCTGTCCGCTGTATCTCGGGATTTCAAATTTATACTTTGCCGTTGGGAATGCCTCGAACATACTGCTCATACTCTTTGCCTGTTTTGACGCCCACGCAATATCGGTTGCGTATTGATGTTCGGCAGGTTTTTCAGGGTTCCATCTCATTTTATACAAAGTATTCTGCCCGTATTTGGAATTATTGATATAATTTTCGCTTATCCACTTTGCGCCGCCCTCGATTGCCTTTTCTACACTCGTCCAGCCTTGCTTATACGCATATTCCGCACCGGCGTCAATCGGCGATTTGTCCACCGCACCGATACCGAACAAGTTATACACCGTTGTACCGTTATATTCAACACCGTTTGCAAGCTCAGACGAACCGTTACCTGTTTCAAGGCATGAATGAATTACAAGATATACTTCACTTACATTGTTATCATCAGCCGCTTTCTTGAATTCACTGCCGTGACCGTCCAAAACGCCTTTACCCTTTAAATAAGTATCAAGTGTAGCGGAATCAACATTGTTTGACACACTCAAATCCATAAACTGATACTTTTCATATCCCGACACAAGATTTTCCGGATTTACATACTGCTCAACATTTTCCTCACTCGCCGGGAACACACCGTTTGTAAATACAGTCGGTTCTGCGGTCATTTGTTCTTCAACCATTTCATCAACCGTCATATCACAGTCGGTGTACACAACAGGTATATCCTCTTTACGTTTTTCCCACGTTGTAACGGTAACCGTGCATTTTGCCGTATAATCGCCGTCCTCCGTTTTTGCGTAAATGTCGGTTGTTCCGACACCGCAAGGCGATACAAGTCCCTCACTGTCCACAGTTGCAATCGACTCATCGTCACTGTACCATCTGACTTTTTGTATAGTCGCGTCTGTCGGCGAAACCATAGCCGTAAGTTTTGCGGTAATAGGCTTATCCGCATACAATGTCATTTCACTTTGCGACATTGCAACGCCCTCTACTCCCTTAACAACGCTTACTTTCAACTTTGACAATGCGTTTCCGCACCTTATATCAATGAATGTATCACCTATTTTGTCAGTCGGTGTAACAGCACCGTTTTCGTCAACTGCCGCAATCGTTATATCTTCGGATTTATATGTAATTTTCTTGTTTGTCGTGTTCAGAGGCATAACCTCCGCCGCAATTTTATACGGCTCATTTTCTTTGCCCGCGTAAAACAAAACCTTGCCTTGCTTTAAATTTATGCGTTGTGCCTTGACTTCGTCCCAAGTTGACACAGGTGCAAAATATACTTCGTCCGACACATATGTATCGTCATCTATTTCAACTTTGTACGCACCTTGTGCCGAACCTGTCAACACGGTAAGCACAGCCACGCACGCAAATATCTTTTTTACTGTAGGATTTTTCACTTTAAAAATCTCCGTTCCGTAATATTCTAAACTGTATTTTATATAATTCTCACCCTTATGTCAATGGAAAATATAATTTTATACGCAGTTTTCTGCTTAAAATATGACTTTTTTCTCAAAAAGTCATTGTAAATTCAATAAAAATAGTATATAATTATATAGTATATTCAGAATTAGATTTAAGGAGGATTTTCAATAGATGGAAAACACAGAGCAAACACAAGAGCAATTATCGGCACTTTTGCAAGTCCGCAGAGATAAGCTTACAGAACTTCAAAATGACGGACGTGACCCATTTAAAATCACAAAATTTGAGAGAACACACACATCTGCTCAACTTAAAGAAAACTATACAGAGGAAGACCGCGAATTAAAGAAACGCGGCAGTGACGAAGTACAAATCATAAAGGCACAAGTATCTCAATTTGACGGTCAGACTGTTTCAATCGCAGGACGTATTATGTCAAAGAGAGGTATGGGTAAAGTCGGTTTTGTTCACGTTTCTGATATAGACGGACAAATTCAGCTTTTTGTTAAAAAGGATATTTTGGGCGAGGACGAATACGCTCGTTTCAAAAAGCTTGATATAGGTGATATTATCGGTGCAGAGGGTGAAGTTTTCACAACTCAGACAGGTGAAATTTCGGTAAGAGCCGAAAAAATCACTCTACTTTCAAAATCACTTCTTCCGCTACCGGAAAAGTTCCACGGTATGACAGATACAGACCTTAGATACCGTCAAAGATATATCGACCTTATTATGAATGCCGATGTTAAAAAGACATTTATCAACCGTTCAAAGATTATTGCGTCAATCCGTAGCTACCTTAACGGTCAAAACTTCCTTGAAGTTGAAACACCTATGCTTGTCGCAAACGCAGGCGGTGCTGCCGCAAGACCGTTTGAAACACACTTTAACGCATTGGACGAAGATTTCAAACTTCGTATCTCACTTGAGCTTTACTTAAAGCGTCTTATCGTGGGCGGCTTTGATAAGGTTTATGAAATAGGACGAGTTTTCAGAAACGAAGGTCTTGACACTCGCCATAACCCTGAATTTACTCTTATGGAATTGTATCAGGCATACACAGATTATCACGGTATGATGGATCTTACAGAAAATCTTTACCGCCACGTTGCTAAGGAAGTGCTTGGTACAACTACAATCGTGTATAACGGTATAGAAATGGATTTGGGTAAGCCGTTTGAACGTATAACAATGGTTGACGCAGTTAAAAAGTACGCAGGCGTTGACTTTAACGAAATTAATACACTTGAAGAGGCTCGTAAGGTTGCCGATGAGCACCACGTTGAATATGAGGACAGACATAAGAAGGGCGATATTCTTAACTTGTTCTTTGAAGAATATGCAGAGGAACACCTTATTCAACCGACTTTCGTTATGGATCATCCGGTTGAAATTTCACCGCTTACAAAGAAAAAGCCTGAAAACCCTGATTACGTTGAACGTTTTGAGTTCTTTATGAACGGTTGGGAAATGGCAAACGCTTATTCTGAGCTTAATGACCCAATCGACCAAAGAGAACGTTTTAAAGCACAGGAAGAACTTCTTGCGCAGGGCGATGAAGAGGCTAATACAACAGACGAAGACTTTATGCGCGCACTTGAAATCGGTATGCCACCGACAGGCGGTATCGGTTTCGGTATCGACCGTATGTGTATGCTCCTTACCGATTCCCCAGCCATCCGCGACGTTCTTCTGTTCCCAACAATGAAACCGTTGGATAAGTAAAAATTAAAACATCATTGTTTATAGAAATATAGGCAATGATGTTTTTTTATTTAAAATATGCCATTTCCAATATTTGCTATCAAGTTTCCGGAATAAGCTACCACTTAGTCGGGAAATGTTGACATTACAAATATTCCTATATAAAATTTGCTTATAGTACGGTATATTAATAAATAATAAAAAGGTTGTGATTATGATGAAAAAAACGTTTCTTATTGCACTGTCAATTTTGACATTAACAAATTCCTTAAATGCTTTTGCAAGCACGCTTGACGACAATGTTATTGAAGATTTAGAAAAATTTCATATTGTTGAAAAGAGCGACGATTTACGGCTTAACGATCACATAACAAGAGCAGAAGTAGTAAAAATGGTTTCTGTCGCCACGGGAAATTACGACATAGACCACGTTGGCACAGATCAAATCTTTTCCGATGTACCGCCTACTCATTGGGTTGTAAAATATGTACGAACTGCATGGGATAGCTATATTATATCTGGATATGAAGATAATACATTTCGTCCCGAAAACAACATCACATATAACGAATTACAAAAGATAATTGTATCCGCCCTCGGATACACTCAATACGCAGAAATGCAAGGCGGATATCCGGACGGATATTTGACATATTCAGAAAAATACAACATAATGAACAACGTTGACACATCAGATTCAAACGCATATGTAACACGCAAAGATGCAATGCAAATGATATACAATTCATTAGATGCACCTTTATTGGTTTATATGCAAACAAATTATCTCGAAGACGGCTCAATAACCTACGTCTATGAATGGCGTGACGGTGAGCATCGCCAATTTGAATCATTAAGAATGCGCTTAGATGAAGAATTTTCATAATTAACAATCTTATACTGCAAATCAAAAGTCGAATTTACTAATCCTAATTCGACTTTTTGTTTTTCCAATAATTGCTACCAAGTTTCCGGAATAAGCTACCACTTAGTCGGGAAATGTTGACATTCTCAAAAATTTTATATAAAATTCAGTTGTAATCACAGGAATATATTTTCAACTTTTCTATGATTATTACTAAACAAAATGTTATTAAAGATTTAAAATAAATATTTATGTTGATAATCATTATTCATATCATCAGTTTAGTGAGCTTATCACAAAGAGATATTCTAAAATTTTACATGATACAAGAAAAATTAATTCGATATAAAATTTATTTATAAATTTTAATAACACAAAAAAATATAATACTGATTTTATTTTCAAAATAAAATAAAGAGATACCAATAATCTTAATTCTTTGCCGGGTAGCATGAGTTAAAAATAATTGAGTACCTCTTATACATAGATTATATAACAATTTATTTTTGTTTGTCAAGTGATGTATAAGTTCTTTGTTTTGTTGGGATAAATACTTCAGTATTATAAAACGAAAGGAAGTTTTTATTATGAAACTAAAAAGAATTGTTACAATGGGAATCGCAGCATTAATGGCAGCCTCAGCTATGAGCATAAGTGCATTTGCAAAGGAAATTGTTGAACTGGATGATGGTATCATTATGACTGTATATGCACCTGGAGAAATCGTTGAAGAAGATTTATTTCAACCACAAAGTGTAACAATAAGTAATTCACCATTTAATTTCAGTGTACCACAATATCCAAGCTACTCATGGGTAACATCAACTTCTGGTATAAACGAAATTTTGGTAAATGGTCAAAAAATAACTTTAAAATTTGACAAAAAAAATAAATATAAGAGTGGATATCAAGGAATATATGATGTTACCGACAACAAGAAGATTTTAGACACCAATGGTAATTTCTTGTCAGGTCCATACCAAGTAGGCTCGACACTATCGTTTTCTAATTTAAAAGGTGGACATATATATAAAATAGCACTTTCTTCTAATGCCGGAGAAAAGACAGCGATAGGCACCTTATCAACAAATTAATTCAAAAAAATAAAGGGGATAACCATAATGAAAAAATTAGTATCATTATTAATCATATGTGCAAGCGTGGTCGGAGCAACTGTTAGTGCATTTGCATATTCCGATACGGATAATTCAAGTTACAAATCGTCGATTGATGAATTATCGCAATTAGGAATTATCAACGGTTTTGAGGACGGCACATTTAAGCCGCAGGAAAATGTCACTCGTGCCCAAGCCGCAACAATGTTTGCGGCAGCTTTAGGCTACTCGGACACGAAATACAAGAACATTGCGACAGACAATGCAGTATTTTCTGATTTTACAATGAGCCATTGGGCTTACAAATATGCCGATTATATAATGAGAAGTGCCGACATAGTAAGCGGCGAAAGCAACTGCATTTTAAACGGTTTTGAGGACGGTACTTTCAGACCGGACAACAATGTTACAATTATACAGCTTTTGAAAATGGCAATATGTTCGTTGGGCGAAGACGGATATATGGCAGAGGCTGTCGAAAACGGCGGTTATCCGAACGGTTACAATACGGTAGCGGAAAAATACGGTTTCAGCAAAAGTATTGCAGTTGACGACATCAATCAACCTGCCACACGTGAACAAACTGCTCAAATAATTTCAAACACAATAAATATACCGATTAAACGTTTTGGAGCAATCAATTCAATAACGGCAGACCACAAAACAGAGTCCGAAAAATTCTTAGTAACATACGACGGCAGTAAAGAATATTATCCGCTTACAACATTAAAAACTATGTTGCAAACAAACGATTGGGGCAATCAGACGGCTTATGCAACTAAATCCCCTCTTGAAAATTCGGAAGAATTTTACGCGTACGCAACAATCAAAAATATATCACAGTCGAAAATATCTGTTAAACCCGAGGGACTTTTAATCAACACAGACGGCAGTGTATATTCGTCTGAAGATACTTTTGAGGCTGAAAGCAACGGAATAACTCTTGACGAAAACACTACTTACTATTTGTATTTCAAGAAAATCAATAACGTATGGATATTGGATAATTACGCGATTTTTAATCAATTTAATTAATCCCGAGCCGAATTTGCTTTGACAAATTCGGCTTTTGTTATCTTGACAGTTATGATACAATAAAATTAACAATCGTATTTTAAAGAGGTATTATAGCTATGAAAAAAAAACAGCAAAAGCAGATAAAAGCATTTTTAATCGAAGAATTTGGGAAAGACAGAGGCAGTGTGTTATTTGACGAGCAAGAGAAAGTGCTCAACACGATTATCAAAAACACAAAAAATAAATCAAAAAATCAGATGAAAACGCTTATTAATACAATTCTCCCACGCATAGCACTGTATAAAGTTTTTTCAAAAAATAGTTGGTGTCATTTTACGCTATAATAAAATATAAATAAAATCAATGAGGAATTAATTATGCACGCATTAGTAAATCAAGGGAACGGAAAATATTACGTTTCATACGTTTTTGGATATTACACGGACATAACAGCAACAGATGAATATGAAAGATACGTTCAAAGTATTCACAGTCCATATTTCATTGTATGGGATGAAAACAAGCAAAAACTAATAAAGTGGTTGAGAATGGTTCCAAATACAAATTACCTTATTCAACAAATTATTATTGTCGACAGAAATCGGGATAATTGGATTATCGATGATGAAGGTGAAGGTTGCGTCAATTTTCTTAGTAAAGAAATAATAGATTCCATTGTAGATGAAGAGAAACAACCGGCGGATATTATTGAAAAATGCAGAAATATTGATGTTGGATATACTTACAATGAATATACGGAGATAAAGACTGATGAAGACGTAAAGAATTTTGTAATTGCAACCGGCGAATTTCATGACGCCCGTATTATAAAAGAAATTATGCAGGCAGACGGAACTCTGTATCTTCGATTTGACGGAATTTGGGGTTGTGAAGTTGAAGTATGGTTTTGGGGCGAACTCGAATATGATACTTCTGTTCGACACATCGAAAATCTTGATCCATATTGGTCCTGTTCAACTTTAATGATAAAAGACGGATTTATTTATTTTGTGGATGAATTTTTTGAGGAAGAAGAACTGTCATTAGACTTAATTAAACAAGGTGAATATTGTTATTTTAAAGCACAACATATGAAGTATCATATTATTCCGAATTAGCACATCGCCCTTTGAGAAAGGACATCCCTTTTCTCAAAGGGCTTTTTTGATTATTTTCCTCAATTTTGTAAAGTAAACTCTATTTCCAAGAAAAAGCCTTGAATTTAATAGTGCAGTTATGATATAATAGGACTGATAGCTTTTTAGACGCAGTTATTGTATGCGTCAAAGCACACAAATTATAAACCAACCATAAAGGAGGAATCCGAATGGCAGAAAAATACGGTGAAGTACCACCGAAGTTCACAAAAAAATGGTGGGAATATTTTTGGGATTACTACAAATGGCACGTTATAATTACGGTTGTAGCTGTTCTTATTGCGTCCGTAACCATTGTACAATGTGCGACACGTCCGAAATACGATATGAATGTTGTTTACGCGGGACATATGAATTATTCCGAAGAAGAAATTAACAAGCTTAAAGAAATAATTTCCGAACGTATAAGCGACATTGACGGAAACGGCGAAAATTCAGTACTTCTAAGCACACTCGTTTTTGCGGACAATGCAGGCAGCGAAGAATACGACTATGCTATTCAAACAAAGCTCGACTTAACGTTTACGGACGACTGTTCATTTATTTATCTTATGGACAAGGCTAACGTAGACGCTCAAATGCAAAAAGAAGTTGTAGACCAAATTTATGACTGCACTGACAGTTTTATAGACTCGTCTTCCGACAAAGTCGTTAAAGCCGCTGACGGCAAAGGTTATGCGGTAAATCTAAAAGACAGCCGGCTTTTAAAAGACAATGGCATTTACTGTGACGACCTATACATTCTTATTCGCCGCAATTACAAAGATGACGAAAAAAATACTCAGGCACACGATGACTCAATCGCCGTTGCTGAGGCACTTGTAAAATAAATCACACGAAGGAGGGTTTTTATTGGCAGTCGTCAAACCCGAAATTAAAACAACAGAATATGAAATGTTTTCTCGATACAGAGAAACAGGCGACATCGCCCTTCGTGACGAAATCGTTTCTTCTTACATATATATAGCCGAAATTCTTTCACGTAAATTTATCAACCGCGGTGTTGAATATGACGATATATTTCAAGTCGCATGTATGGGAATTTTATATGCGGTTGAGCGTTTTGACCCTGACAAAGGCGTTAAATTCGCCACATATGCAACCCCTACGGTGATGGGCGAAATACGCAAGTATTTCAGAGATAAAGGCAACTTTATCCGTATCCCAAGACGTCTTTATGAAATATTCTATAAAGCGGAAAAAATCAAGCGTGTTTCAAGCGAAATTTCGCAAGAGGAAATTGCAAGAATACTCAACATTCCCGAAAAACTGCTTGAGAATGTCTACGAAGTAGGTGATACATCATTTATAAAGTCACTTGAATACGAGGCATATGCAGACGGTGAATTGAATTTCTCAAACCTTATCGGCATTGAGGACAGCAATTTTCTTATGATAGAGGACAAGGATTTTATTAAATATTGTATGAGTCGACTTTCCGCCGATGAACGCAAATTTATTGAATATCGTTACTATGACGAAAAAAGTCAAAAGGAAATTTCAGAAATAATGGGTATTTCTCAAATGCAGGTGTCGCGAATGGAAAAACGCACTTTGAAAAAATTGAGAAATCTTTATTTTAGAGATTAATTTTAGGAGGAAAAATTATGCTTACAGAAAAGAAAAAAGAATTTATTGAATTTATGATGGAATCTGATGTTCTTCGTTTCGGCGATTTCGTAACAAAGAGCGGAAGAAACACACCTTATTTCGTAAACACAGGTAACTTCCGTACAGGCAAGCAAATTGCCACACTCGGCAAGTTCTATGCCGCACTTATAAAGGAAAACTGCGGTGATAATTTTGACTGTATGTTCGGTCCGGCTTACAAGGGTATTCCTCTTGCAACTGCCGCCGCAGGTGCACTTTACAACGAATACAAAATCGACAAGCCTTATTTCTTCAACAGAAAAGAAGAAAAAGACCACGGTGAAGGCGGTTCACTTGTAGGCTACAAGCCACAGGACGGCGACAAAGTTATCATTATTGAGGACGTTATAACAGCCGGTACAGCCGTAAGAGAAACTATGCCGATACTAAAAAATGCCGCAAATGTAGAAGTTAAAGATATGTTCATTTCCGTAAACCGTTGTGAAGTAGGTCAAAACCCTGAAAAGACAACCATTATGGAAGTTATGGAGGATTTCGGAATTAACGTACACGCTATTATTACTGTTCAGGATATTTACGAATATCTGAAGCAAGACGGTTCATACGGCGATATTCTTACAAAAATGAAGGAATATATGGACACTTACTGCGTTTTCTAAACGGAGGTGATTAAAATTAAACGATTATTTAAAATTATTGTTCCGACTGTACTGCTTCTTATGCTTGCGCTTACCGCACACGCATATAATGTGGTTGATTTGCCGGAAAATATGACTTTTTCTGACGCACTCGGAGTTTTTAACGCCGATGAAATAACGCGTATAACGGTTTCGGATATTGCCGAGGGCAAATATACCGACCTCACAAAAGACGAAATAAACGAATTTTACTCAACAATTCAAGATATGACTGTTTACAGAAAGATAAACCCTACCCCATTTCGCGGTATTTCCGTAAACATCTATACAAATGACGGCGTAAAGAGCTATATGCTTAATTCGGGTTTGCAGATTGGTATGTACGGAAGCAACAATTACGTTTGCTACAAATTAAATAAGGCAAATACAGAAAAATTGCTTTATCTTGACAGTATGTACCGCGATGCAGAAGAAAAGGTGAACGGTGAGGAAATACACCGCGTTACGTCAAACGACTTTTTGAAACTTCCGTCATCACCTTGGGCACAGCCTTTTGCAAGAGAGGCGGCAAGCAAAAATATTTTGCCGTATGAATTTACAGGCAACTATTCTGAAAATATTACACGTGAACAATTTTGTATATTGCTTGCAAATCTAATTTGCGTGAAAGAAAATTACTCGTCCCTTGACAAGTATATGCAAGACCAAAACAAGCCGTATCTAAAAAATTACTTTGTCGATTGTAACGACGCTGACGATTCCGTCAACATACTTTACGCACTCGGCATTGTAAACGGTAAAGACGAATCACATTTCGACCCTGACGGCACAATAACGCGTGAAGAGGCGGCAACACTGCTATGTAAAGTTGCGGAAATGTATATGTGGATCGGAACAGAAACAAGCCTTACATACAGCGACACCGATTTAATCTCCCCTTGGGCAAAATTCTTTGTAACTTGGGCGAACGAATACGGTATAATGACAGGTATTACGGAGGAAGAATTTAATCCGCAAGGTCAGTATACTGTTGAACAAGCCGTTGCAACAATCGTCAGACTTTATAATTTGTTATCATAAGATTCTAAGGACAAAGCTGTTTTAACTTTGTCCTTTTATATTGGTACAATATTGTAATTTTATTTATAAAAATTGTCGCAAAAATACACTATACTACTTTACAACGCTAAAAAAAAGCGGTATAATATAATGTGATAAACAAATTTTGTTTATGTATGAAAAATAAAAGGAGCGTTTACAATGGAAATCTCAATCACAAAAACAACTACTCCAAAACAAAAGCCTGCTGATGAATCAAAGCTTGGTTTTGGTCAATATTATACCGACCATATGTTCATTATGAACTATGACGAGGGAGAGGGTTGGCATAACCCAAGAATCGTCCCTTACGGTCCGTTTGAACTTGATCCTGCCGCTATGGTACTTCACTATGCACAGGAAATCTTTGAAGGTATGAAGGCTTATCGTACAGCTGACGGTTCAATTCAACTTTTCCGTCCTGACAAGAATATGGCAAGAATGAACGTTTCGTGTGATCGTCTTTGCATTCCTAAGATAGATGAAGAATTTGCTATAAAGGCAATCAAAACACTTGTAGAAGTAGATAAGGACTGGGTACCTTCACTTGACGGTACTTCACTTTACATCAGACCTTACATATTCGCTACTGACGCACAAGTTGGTGTTCACCCTGCAAAGCACCTTACATTTGCAATTATTCTTTCACCGGTCGGAGCATATTATCCGCAAGGTATCGCACCTGTTAAAATCTTCGTTGAACAGAAGTATGTTCGTGCCGTAATCGGCGGTACAGGTTTCACAAAAGCCGGCGCTAACTATGCCATTTCCCTAAAAGGTCAGGAAGAGGCCGCTGAACAAGGTTATGTTCAAACTCTATGGCTTGACGGTGTTGAAAGAAAGTACGTTGAAGAAGTTGGTTCAATGAACGTATTCTTCAAAATTGACGGCGAAGTTGTTACTCCTGCTCTTGTAGGCTCAATTCTTGGCGGTATTACAAGAATGTCAATTATTGAACTTCTTCAGTCAAAGGGTTACAAAGTTTCAGAACGTCGTATTTCAATCGATGAACTTGTTGAGGCATTCAAAGCAGGTAAGCTTGAAGAAGCTTGGGGTACAGGTACTGCCGCTGTTATTTCACCTATCGGCGAACTTAAGTACGGTGACCTTGTAATGCCTGTAAACAACGGCGAAATCGGCGAAGTTACTCATATGCTTTATGATACTCTTACAGGTATTCAATGGGGCAAAATAAAAGACGAGTTCGGTTGGACAGTTAAGATAGACTAATTCAGAATCCGATAAATTGTTCGGAATGTGCAAAATATTCGATATTCAAAAAGGACGGTTTTAAAACCGTCCTTTTTGTTATCTGACTATTCTTATCACATCATCACCGACATTCACATCACCGTCTGCAACGGTTTTAAATTCCGCAAATTCATCTGCGTTACAAACTACCATAGGCGTTATCATTTTATAGCCCTGTTTCTTTATTCCGCTTAAATTAAACGTCATAAGCAAGTCGCCTTTTTTGATTTTTGCACCGTTTGCAACTTTTACGTCAAATCCGTTACCGTCAAGTTCAACTGTATCAAGACCGACATGAATTAAAATATTTGCATCATTATCCGCAGTTATTGCGATAGCGTGCTTACTTTTCGGAATGTTTTCAACCACACCGTCAACCGGTGCGAAAACCTTGCCCTCGCTCGGCTCAATCGCAATACCTTGTCCGAGTATTCCGGCAGAGAATACCTCATCATCCACCTTTTCAAGCGGTACTGCTTTTCCTCTTATCGGAGATGAAAGGAATATTTCCGTTCCGTCTGCTTTCAGTGCAGTTTCTTTTTCAGTTTGTATTTCATTATCCGCCACACCATAACCGCTTAAATCGACGCTTTCCTTACTTTCCATAAAGTCCTCCAAATGCGACTTTATAACCGTTACTCGCGGACCGTAAATAACCTGTATACCGTTACCCTTTTTAATTACACCTGCCGCACCGCTTTGTTTTAAAATATCCTCGCTGACCGCGTCACTGTTATGCACCGTAATACGAAGTCTTGTTGCACAACAGTCAATATCGGCTATATTTTCTTTACCTCCAAGTCCTTTTAAAATCAAAACAGATGTCATATCTGTCTTTCCGCCATTTTTCGCATTCACATCTGAACGCGTATAAAGCTTTGTTTCCTCATTATCCGCCTCACGACCCGGAGTTTTAAAGTTAAATTTCTTTATAAGGAACGTGAATACACCCCAATAAACGAAGAAATACACAATACCGACAAGCACGATATAAATCCAATGAGTTTTTGCATTACCTTGCATTATACCGAAAAGAGTCATATCTATAAGTCCGCCCGAGAACGTCATACCGACTCCGACACCGAATATATGCATAAGCATAAACGAGATACCTGCAAGCACACAATGCACAACATACAAAATCGGTGCAACGAACAAGAATGTAAATTCAAGCGGCTCTGTTATGCCTGTCAAAAATGCCGTCAATGCCGCCGAAAGCAAAAGTCCTCCGACAACTTTTTTCTTTTCGTTTCTGGCACATCTGTACATTGCAAGTGCCGCACCAGGCAAACCGAACATCATAAACGGAAATTTACCTGCCATAAAACGCGTTGCGTCAACGGAAAATTTCGTTGTGTTAGGGTCGGCAAGCTGTGCAAAGAATATATTTTGTGCACCGTTTATTGTCTGACCTGCAATCTCCATTGAACCTCCGACATTTGTCTGCCAAAACGGCATATAGAATACATGATGAAGGCCGAACGGTATTAACGCACGTTCGATTATACCGTAAATCAGTGTACCGATATAGCCCGTATTCTGTACGAGATTTCCAAGCATTGAAATAACTTTTTGAATATACGGCCAAATAAAATACATAAGTATTCCGACAAGCAAAAACACAACCGCCGATATTATCGGCACAAATCTTGTACCGCCGAAAAATGACAGCACTGGCGGAAGTTGTATTTTGTAAAATCTGTTGTGCAGTGCCGCCGTGCCAAGTCCGACAATGATACCGCCGAACACGCCCATATTAAGCGTATATATACCAAGTACCATTGACGTTGCACCGCTCAGACCGAGATTTTGCTCCAAATTCACAACAGCCTGTTCCATTGCGTCCATACTCATATCGCCGCCGGCATAATTTACGGAAATCAACGCACTTATGGCAGTGTGCATAATAAAAAACGCAATAACACTCGCAAGTGCGGCGACTTCCTTTTCACGTTTCGCCATACCGATTGCAACACCGATTGCAAAAAGCAATGGCAAATTATCAAAAACGATACTTCCGGCGGCACTCATAACCGTTAAAATGCCGTGAATTATCGTTCCCGGTCCCATTATGCCGTAAAGGCCGTATGCTTTAAGCATTGTTTCATTTGTGAAAGAACTTCCTATACCCAGAAAAAGTCCTGCAACAGGCAAAATTGCAATCGGTAGCATAAACGACCTGCCGACGCGTTGCAGAACTTCAAAAACTTTATTATTCTTCAAATTCTCTTCCCTGCTTTCCATTAAACTATGTTAATATTTTGTGCATATTCTGCTATTCTACAAGTGGGAATTTATTGAAATTAAATGTTTTTATTATATATTATCATAAGTCCTTTAAGCAAAAGTTCGTCATCAAGAATTATGTCATTTTTACAATGCGGAACAACCGTACTTGCAAGTCCGCCTGTTGCGACAACTTTCGCCTCACCGATTTCTTCCTTGATACGCTCAATCATTCCGTCCATACTTGACGCAGTACCGTACAATATACCGCTTTTCATACAGTCAACGGTATTTGAGCCGATAATCTTTTTCGGTTCTTCAAGGCTAATTCTCGGAAGTTGCGACGTACCGCTTACCATTGCGTTAAGCGAAATACCCATTCCCGGCATTATAACACCGCCGATGTAGTTGTTATTCTTATCGACTACCGAAATAGTCGTTGCGGTGCCAAGGTCAAATATTATAATCGGTGCACCGTATTCATGTATTCCCGCAACCGCGTCAACAACCAAGTCACTGCCGAGTTGTGCGGGATTGTCTATAACAATGCTTAAACCCGTCTTTATACCCGGTCCGATAATCATTGCCTCACAGCCTGTAATTTTCTTTATTGCTCTTTTCATAGTGATTGTGACAGTAGGAACAACCGATGATATTATCGCACCGTCAATTTCAGAAAAATCAATGTTGTAAAGCTCCAAAATCGTCTTTATCGAAACAGCATATTCAAGCTCCGTTGCAGTGTGATTTGTAGAAATTCGTTCCACAAACGAAACTTTGTTGTCCTTACAACATCCTACCACTATGTTTGTATTTCCAATGTCTATTGCAAGTATCATTTTTTTATCCCCTTAATTTAAACTTATATATAATTATAGCATATTAATATATATAAGTCAAAAGGGCGGCCAATGACCGCCACTACTACCTCGTAGCGACGACCAGAGGTCGCCGTTTATTAAAACATATCTTTTTTCTTTTTAATATATCTTCTTATTAATATAATCAATGACGCAATGACGCACACTGACATAAATGCCGGAACTATCACTTTATTCGGTGTTTGTTCTTCTGACGACTTCATATCAGTCCAAAGCGTCTGCATTTTCTGATTTGCCTCATCTGAAAGATTACAGAAAACAGTCGTTTTTTCCTCGATATAATCATCATCAAGATAAGATATACCGTCATTTTTCACTTCATCATCAAGCATTTCATATGCTTTTTGGTTTGGAGTTGAATATCCGATAAAATCTGCAATCGCATATGCAACGTCAGGCTCATTCAAGAAATTAATATACATTTCCGCCGCCTCTTTATTTCTGCAGCCCTTAGGAATACAAACCGCATCTATAAACAAGTTTGTACCGCTGTCGGGAATTACAAAACCAAGGTCCTCATATTCGTCCATAAGCGTTACAGCGTCACCTGCGTAATACGGTGCTATTATTGCCTCACCTGCACCCATCTTATCAAATATTTCGTCCATTACATACGCCTGAACAACTTTTTTCTGTTCTTTCAGCTTTTCCGCCGCTTTTTCAAGTTCTTCGCTGTTTTCAGTATTAAGCGAATATCCAAGCATATTTTCCGCAATCGCAAATGCGTCACGCGGATTATCGAACATCAATATTCTGCCCGAATAATCTTCGTCCCAAAGAATATCCCAGCCAATATCCTCCTCATCTACAACAGTCGTATCATAGATAATTCCGACCGTTCCCCATGTATACGGCACGGAATACTTTGAGCCGGGATCATATTCCGAGCTCTTAAACTTATCCATTATATTTGCAAAATTCGGAATATTCGACTTATCAAGCGGTTCAAGCATATTCTCTTTTATCATTCTTGAAATCATATAATCTGAAGGAATGATAATATCATAAGTCGAGCCGCCGCCCTTCAACTTTGCGTAAAGCTCCTCGTTCGTAGCATATGTACTGTAATTTACCGTTATGCCCGTAAGCTTTGTAAATTCGGCGTTTAAGTTAAGTACGCCCTCCTCACTTCCGTCAGGAATATATTCACCCCAGTTATACACGTTTATTGATATGCCGTCATTCTTAAACCGCGTATAGTATTCGGGATTATCAACCGTTACAGTCTGTACTTCCGTTGTTTCTTCCGTATCTGCCGTTTCCTCCGTATCGTATTCCTCAATATGCGCACAACCGCTTGCAAGCAAAAGCGACATTGAAATTAAAGCAAGTATAAATTTTTTCATCATTTAACACCTCGCTTTACCGCATTTCTACGCTCAATTACATTCTTAGCAACAAGCACTATAACCACGATTACAAAAATTATTGTCGAAAGTGCGTTTATTTCAGGGCTTACCTTACGTCTTGTCATTGAATAAATCGTAATCGGCAATGTTTGTGACGTTGCACCGCTTGTAAAGTAACTGATAACAAAATCATCAAGCGAAAATGTGAACGACATCAAAAATCCCGAAATTACACCCGGCAATATTTCAGGCAAAACAACCTTGAAAAATGCCGAAACAGGACTGCACCCCAAATCCTGTGCCGCCTCGTAAAGATGCGGATTCATCTGTCTGAATTTAGGCATTATGTTCAGAATTACATACGGCACGTCAAACGTGATATGTGCTATGATAAGCGTCACAAAGCCAAATTCAAAATTCATTCTTGCCGCAAAGAACACGAACAAAAGCATAAGTGAAACACCCGTAACGATTTCGGGGTTAATAATAGGAATGTTCGTACCCTGCATAACAATCGTTCGCGGCAGTTTTTTCATATTGTTTATACCGATTGCCGCCGCAGTACCGAGAATTGTCGCGGCGATTGACGCAACTGTCGCAACTATTACTGTATTTAAAAGCGATTTCATTATAAGTCCGTTATGAAACAGCTTTATGTACCAATCAAATGTAAATCCCGAAAACACCGAACGGCTTTTTGTTACGTTAAACGAAAACACGATAAGCACAAAAATCGGTATATACAGGAACAATAAAACAAGAGCCATATAGACCTTTGATAATTTTTTCAATTAAATCCCACGTCCTTTCTTATAAACTTACATAAGCACCTTATCTTCATCATCATCAAACTGATTAAGTATTGTCATAATCAGCAGAATGATAACCATAAGCACAAGCGAAATTGCCGCACCTAAGTTCGGATTATACGAATTTCCGAGAAACTGCATTTCTATAAGGTCACCGATAAGCAGGTTAGAACCGCCGCCGAGCATTCTTGAAATGATAAATGTACTGATTGCCGGCACAAACACCATTGTGATACCCGACATTATTCCGGGCATACTCAGCGGTACAATAACCTTGAACATAGTCTTTACATTGTTACAGCCCAAATCGTGAGCCGCCTCGATAACGCTTTTATCTATCTTTTCCATTACAGTATAAAGTGGAAGGATCATATACGGCAAATAGTTATAAACCATACCAAGCACAACCGCACCCGATGTATTCAGCATTTTAAACGGACCAAGTCCGAAAAGCCCAAAAAAGCTGTTAATAAGTCCGTTATTGCCCAAAAGTGTCATCCATGCGTACGTTCTCAAAAGAAAGTTCATCCACATTGGGAGCATTACTATCATAAGCACCGTACTTTGATAGCTTTTATCCGTATTGGCAAGTATCAGTGCAAGCGGATACGCTATGATAAGACATATCACCGTCGCGACCGCCGCAAGCCATATTGAACGAATAAATATATTTGAATACTGCGACACCGCCGCAAGATTGTCAAGCGTAAATGCTCCGTTTGTATCGGTTAAAGCAAAGTATGCCACCATTATAAGCGGAACAATAATAAATATCGCCATCCACAAAAGATAAGGAGCGGAAACAAGTTTTTTCATCATCTCTACCTCCTTAATCGTTCATCTTGTGCATAATATGTATGTCATACGGATCGAACTTTATACCGACCGTACTTCCCACTTCTGCCGCCTTTGTCGAATGTACAAGCCAATCGTGGTCATAAGCCTCGATAAGCATTTCATAATGCACACCCTTAAACGTGACAGACTGCACAACACCCGAAATATGTGAATCGTCAGGCTTAACAAGCTGAATATCCTCAGGACGTATAACAACGTCAACAGGTTTATTTTCACCGAAGCCCGTATCAACACATTCAAATCTGTGACCGTTTATCTCAACAAGCAAATCCTTAACCATCATACCGTTTAGGATATTGCTTTCACCGATAAAGTCGGCAACGAATGCGTTTTTAGGCTCATTATATATATCAACCGGAGAACCGATTTGCTGAATATCACCGTTATTCATTACCACGACCGTATCACTCATTGTAAGAGCCTCCTCCTGGTCGTGTGTTACATATATAAACGTAATTTCAAGGCTTTGCTGAATACGCTTTAATTCAATCTGCATATCTTTTCTAAGCTTCAAATCAAGTGCGCCCAAAGGCTCGTCAAGAAGAAGCACCTTCGGCTCATTGACAAGTGCCCTTGCAATGGCAACTCTCTGCTGCTGACCGCCGGAAAGTCTGTCGATTGAGCGTTTTTCAAAACCTTTAAGGTTTACAAGCTCCAGCATTGCTCCGACACGCTTTTGAATTTCCTTATCAGAAAATTTCTTTATCTTCAATCCGAATGCAATATTATCATACACATTCAAATGAGGAAAAAGCGCGTATCTCTGAAACACCGTATTAACATTACGTTTATAAGGAGGTATATTATTAATCTCCTTACCGTCGAATCTGACAATACCGCTGTCAGACTTTAAAAACCCACCTATAATTCTAAGTGTGGTTGTCTTTCCGCAGCCCGATGGGCCGAGAAACGTTACAAACTCTTTGTCCTTAATGTCAAGATTGATGTCGTTTAAAATCTTCTCACCGTCAAAGGAAACGGCAATGTTTTCAAGACTAATAATATTTTTGTTCAATTCTCTACCTCCCGATAAATTTTAAATAAATTTTATTTCGCATAAATGCAAAAAAAATTATATCATATTTTGTATTACGTTTGCAATAAAAAACAGTTTTTTTTTACATAATATTAACGTAGAATTAGTTGTGATATTTTATGATTTCCATTTAAACAACAGCACACCGCCTATCATAAGTGCCATTCCGATGTATTTATTCCAAGTAAACGCAACCTTTTCGCTGCCCATAAGACCGAACGCGTCAATCAACGCCGCAACGAAAAGCTGTGAAATCAATATAATTGAAATTGCCACCGTAGGACTTAATTTGCCTATACCGAGCATAACCGTTACAGTTATAATTATCCCCAGTACACCGCCCAAAAGATAGAATTTATTCACGTCCGCTATACCTTTAAAACTGCCTTTGCCCATTATCCACACCGCAATAAGCGACAATAAAAATGCCGTTCCCTGAACAAATGCGTTTGATTCGTATATTCCTATTTTATCCGAAAGACGTGTATTCATAACACCCTGTATACTCATTGACGCACCCGCTATTATACTGAAAATTATTCCTGCCATAGTTAAGCCACTCTCCTTTATTTTAGCTTACCCCATAAAGAAAAATTTATCCAAAAAAAAAAATGAAAAAAGCACCTAAATAAGTGCTCTTTTCATTTTGCTATGTATAGGATAAAAGGGTAGAATGTAATTTCTTTCTACAAATATATTATAGCATACTGCAAAACACTTTGCAAGTCTTTTTTAGAAAAATTTAAACTTTTTTCCAACCCTATTATCCGTTTTAATATATCCTCTGTCTTAACTGTATAGGGGGGAGATTAATTTCTTGTTAAAACAGTCGGATATTATTAAACCTTTATTTTCCGTAAAACTCTGTTGCGGCAAGTGACAATACAATATTCAAATTGCCGTTTCTGCATCTTAATTCGTCAATAAACTTCTTTTCATCGGCATCTTTATTCATATTAACCGAATATGTAAGTTCATACAGCGAGCCCAAATCTGTTGTTCTGACCTTTTGTAATGTATAATCTTTTGAGTATTTCTTGATTATTTCATCAAATATACCCTCGTAATCAAGATTTTCGGGAATGGTAATTTTCAAATTTTTAGCCGTTGTATTAGGCTTACCGAATTTGATTTTTGAAATCACAATCATAAACAGGCAAAGCAATAAAACAAACAATGCTCCGTATCCGTAAAGACCTACACCGCACGCAAGACCTGCCGCAATATCAAAAAAAATATATCCTATATCCTCCGGATCGCCGGGTGCCGAACGGAAACGAATAATTGACAATGTTCCCGCAAGAGAAAATGCTCTCGCCACGTTACTTCCCACAAACAAAATTATAACCGTCAAAATTATCGGCAGCATTGTAAGCGTAATCGCAAAACTCTGCTGATATTTATTTTTATGTGTACCCATATATGTAAGACTTATAACAAGTCCGAATATAAGTGCCGCCGCCATTGCGACTATTGCCATAGACAAGGTTAGCGTTATGCCTGAATCCGATGTTGATGTTATTGAATTTATTAAATTATCCATTCTCTTTTATCCTCCTATATTATACTGCTTGTTTTTGATTTCCGAATACAAATATTTTTTGTTTCGGCATTTCCTTTTGTCTTGCCATAATATTTTTGTACTCCGTACCGTATTTTGAAAAACTTGATGAACGAATTTCAAATTCCGAAAGCATTTCGCAAAGCCACAACGGTTTTGCCAAACTTGTTTTTATTTCCATAAGCCACACGTCACTGTCTAAAAGTCTTTTTCCGTGGTCGCCCGACTCCAGCAATAAATCACTTCTTCTTGTACGAATGTTTGTATCAAACGATATTCTCAAATCGTCATTGCCTTTTTCAAAATAAGCCAATCTGTCATATGCGATATAGACTTTCGGCTCAAGGTCGTACAAATTAAGGCAATATTCAAGTTCATTTAAAACCTGACCGTTCATATAATCCTGTAATTCCGGTTTCACTCCTGTTTCAATAAAATCATATGCCTCTCCAAGTTCCAATGTTGTACGGCGTTTATTCACAAGACCTCTGTATTTCTTTTTTATTTCAAGAAACACCTTTGAATTCATATCCGGTACACCGTAAGAACGAAGTCTTAACTTTTCCTTATATGCCGGTTTTGAAAGCGACTCTCTTATAAGAGAATTGTCTTTCGTGTCGTAATAAATATTTGCTATGGTATAAAGCGAATGTTCGCCGCAATGCGAATCAAGTTCCATATGCTCATCCATAATCTCCAAAACCTTATTAAAAGTTTTCGTGTCGAGCTTATATTTATGCTCGTAACGATTAAAAATCTCTATTGCCATAAGTCCTCATCTCCTCTTTTATCCTTTCGTTGATTTCATTGTACGGTATAATCCTTAAATAAACCTTAAAATGTAAAATTAATTTCAAAAAACTTTTCTCCGATAAAATTTCTACTATAATAATACGTAAAAAAAATTTTTAAATTAAGGTACATTTAAGAAAACTATGCTATAATATAGATATAAAATGATAAAAGAGGGTGAACGAATGCGAATACTTGTTGTGGAGGACGAGCTTCATTTATCGGAGGCTTTGTCACATATATTAAAGAAAAACAATTACACCGTTGACGTTGCAAACGACGGTGAAACAGGACTTGACAACGCATTAAGCGGTATATATGACGTCATTGTCCTTGATATAATGTTACCTAAAACGGACGGTATAACCGTTTTAAAAACCTTGCGTTCAGAGGGGTTTGACACACCTGTTATACTTCTTACCGCAAAAAATGAAATTTCCGATAAAGTTCTCGGACTTGACAGCGGTGCGGACGATTACCTCGCAAAGCCGTTTAACACCGAAGAACTGCTTGCAAGAATAAGGGCATTAGGCCGCAGACGCGGTGAAATAGTTTCAAACACAAATACTATCTCATACGGCGATATAACTCTTAACACTTCTTCATTAAAGCTGACGGCAGGTGCGTCGGAAATAACTCTTACATTAAAAGAAAGCGAACTGCTTGAACATTTAATGTTACACAAAGAAATGGTTTGTTCAAAGGAACAGATTATAGAAAAATTATGGGGTTTTGATTCTGAGGCAGAATCCAATCACGTTGAAGTATATATATCATTTCTCCGCAAAAAACTTGCGTTCGTACACTCAAAGGTGTCCATTAACACCGTAAGAGGTGTCGGCTACACTTTAAGCGAATAGGGGGACTTGGGTATGTTTAAAAAACTTAGAAATAAACTTCTTATAATAAACACGCTCATAATTGCGGCACTTGTTTTATCGAGTTTTTCCGTTATTTATATTATGACGGCTCAAAACGTAAACAAAAGCATATCGCAAAAACTTGACAGAGCGATTGAATTTATTCGTCCAGACCACAATCCGCGGCAGAAAGACAATATGCAAAAGCCGATTGACGATGTACCGCCCAACCAAAACGGCGATGTACCGCCCAATCCGAATACAGTCGACCCAAATGCGGACAACATAAACAAAAATGACAAGCAAAAGCAGGAATTTTCGCTTACTTTCACTGTCACAACCGATACGGACGGCAATGTTGAAAAAGTCAACGCACCGTTTGATTTAACCGAAGATTTCTATACAGACAAAATAAACGACATTATTTACGGTTCGGAGGACAAAGGACAAATCCGTTCGTCAAACGGTTACTGGTCATACAAAGTTGTACCGCTTGATACAGGTTTTATAATTGCATTTACGGAATGTCAAGCCGAACACGCAATGCTTAGAAATTTATTTTTGATACTTCTTTTAGTCGGCGTAGTTGCACTTACGATAGCATTTTTAATCAGTCTGTCGTCCGCAAACCGTTCAATCAAGCCGGTTGAAGAATCGTACAACAAGCAAAAACAGTTTGTCGCAGACGCGTCACACGAACTGAAAACACCGCTTACAACAATTAACACAAATGTTGACGTACTTCTGTCACATCAGGAAAACACCATAGGCGAAGAAAAAAAATGGCTTGATTACATTAAAACAGAGACTGAAAGAATGACAAAACTCACAAATGACCTACTTTATCTCGCAAGAATTGACCACGATGACGGAAACGTGATTTTCAGCAAGGTTTCATTTTCGGAGGCAGCCGAAAGCGTTATACTTCTTATGGAGGCAGTCATTTTTGAAAACAACGTAAACCTTACTTACAACATCACTCCCGATTTATTCGTAAACGGCTCGACCGAACAGCTTAAACAGCTTGTTATGATACTTCTTGACAACGCAGTCAAGTACACACCGAAATCCGGCGATATTAATATAACTCTTACTCACGAATCATCTGATGCGGTATTGACAGTCAGAAATACAGGTGTCGGAATTTCTGAGGACGCACAAAAACAAATATTTGAACGTTTCTATCGTGAGGACAAGTCAAGAGCAAGAGAAAGCGGCGGTTACGGACTCGGTCTTGCAATAGCAAAAGCTATCACAACCGCTTGTAAAGGCAGTATTAAGGTTTACTCAAAAAAGAATGAATATACGGAATTTACCGTTAAAATACCTGTGGCTAAGTAAAGCCCCCTCCGTCACTCGTACCTCGTGACACCTCCCCTCAAGGGGAGGCAACAATTAACTTATTTATATTAACAACGTCACCTGCACCCATTGTAAACACAATATCGCCCTCTTTGACGTTCTTTTTCAAAAACTCGGCAATATCCTCGAATTTATCGATATACTGTGCATTTACTCCGCGTTTCTTAATATCCTCCGCAAGATTTTCAGGTTTTGTAACACCGTCAAACTTTTCACGTGCAGCATATATATGTGTCAAAATCAATTCGTCCGCATCATCAAATGCACCGACAAATTCGTCCCACAATGTTCTTGTTCGTGAGAAAGTGTGCGGCTGGAACACGCACCAAACTTTATTGTGCGGGAATTTTTGTGCCGCGTGAAGTGTCGCTTTTATTTCTGTCGGGTGGTGTGCATAGTCGTCAATCACAACCGCACCGTTTAAAAATCCTTTTTTCTCAAAACGTCTGTGCGTACCCTTAAATGTTTCAATTCCCTTTGCGGCAGTTTCCGCATCAACGCCCATAAGATTACATACCGCAACCGTGGCAAGCGAATTTAAAATATTGTGTTCGCCCGGGACATTAAGTTTTATATGACAAACCTTTTCACCGTTTTTCATAACGTCAAAGCTCGGAAAACCTGCGTGATACACAATGTTTTCAGGGTAATAATCAAACTTGCTTTCCATTCCGTAAGTAATTATGTTAAGGTCGTCTGCGTTTTCAAGCACTTTTTGAACATTCTTATCTCCGCCCATTGCAACGACATAACCTATATCCTTGGTCAAGTACGCAAACTGTCTGAAACTTGCGATTATCTCGTCAATTCCCGAAAAGAAGTCAAGATGATCCTCCTCAACATTTGTTATAAGGGCGATTGTAGGATAAAATTTCAAAAAGCTGTTTGTGTATTCACAAGCCTCTGTAACAAAATAATCCGATTTACCCGTTCTGATATTTCCGCCGATTAAATCAAGCTCACCGCCTACGCTGATTGTAGGGTCAAGATTTGCACCGATAAGCGCGTGTGCAAGCATTGATGTTGTCGTGGTTTTACCGTGCGTTCCGCTTACGCCGACAGCGTGCTTGTAATTTTTCATTATCGCACCCAAAAACTCGGCTCTGTCTATAAGGCGAATGCCCTTTTCCTTTGCAAGCACAATTTCGGGATTATCGGCTTTTGCCGCCGCCGTATATACAACAAGCGATGCCTTATTTATGCCGTCCTCGTTAACGGCACCGTGACCGTACACAATATCCGCACCCATATTTTCAAGCTTTTCGGTTATAGCACTCTTATTCCAGTCCGAGCCGGAAACGCCGTAGCCGTCTTTAAGCACAATTTGTGCCAAACCGCTCATACTTATTCCGCCTATACCGATAAAATGTATATTTGCCGTCTTATCTATATCAGACATTTGAAATCTATTCATCATATATCCCCTCGTATCTCATATTAATATATTAATTATATACCTTTATCAACAAATTGAAAACCCTTTTTTATAAATTTGCCCAATTAAAAATCGTATCTTGTAATTTTTTCGCCATTTTCACCATAAAATCTGTGCAAAGCACTTGACAAATTGAGCGAATTGCTATATTATTAAATTAGTAAAATTTGTCGGAAGGTGATGAAAAACATGGAAATTACAGACATCAGAATTAAAAAAGTAGCCAGCGAAGGAAAAATGAAAGCTGTCGCATCTGTTACATTTGACAATGCGTTTGCTGTCCATGACGTAAAGGTTATTGAAGGTCCGGAAAAGCTGTTTGTTGCTATGCCAAGCAGAAGAACTCCTGACGGTGAGTACAGAGATATTGCTCATCCGATAAACAGTGATATGAGAAATATGCTCGAAAGCAAGGTTCTTGCCGCATATGATGCGATTGAAGACGAGCCTGCTCCGGAAACAGCTGAATAATATAAAAGACAGATTACTTTTTGTAATCTGTCTTTTATATTATTTTATTCCAAAGCATTTTTTTGCATTTTCATATGTTGCGTTTTCGATTTCTTCAACAGAAATACCCTTTACCGCCGCAAGTTTTTCGGCAACATAGTGGATATAAAGCGAACTGTTTCGCTTTCCTCTGTGCGGTTCCGGTGTAAGGTACGGCGAATCGGTTTCAATAACAATTCTGTCAAGCGGTACATACTTCGCCACTTCAACAGGTCTTACCGACTTTTTAAACGTAAGTGAACCGCCGAACGCGATATACATTCCCCAATCAAGTATTTCCTTTGCCATTTCAACACTTCCCGCATAGCAATGGAATACTCCTCCGACTTCGCTCACCTTATGTTCACGCAAAATATCCATACAATCCTTATGCGCTTCTCTGTCGTGTATAACAACCGGCATTTTAAGCTCTCGTGCAACGTCCACTTGTCTTGCAAACCACTTTTGCTGAATATCACGCGGTGAAAAATCATAAAAATAGTCAAGTCCTATTTCACCTATCGCTTTAACTTTCGGATTTTTTGCATATTCCTTCAGCTTATCCATATCCGCCTCGGTAAGTTCGGAAACCTCGTGCGGATGTATTCCGACCGACGCATAGACGAACGGATATTTTTCACATATCGCAAATATATCCGACACTTCGTCAAGTGACGAACACGAATTTAAAATAAGTCCGACATTATTTTCATTCATCGCCGACAGCACTTCATCGACATCATCTTTAAACCTCTCATCATTATAATGTGCGTGAGAATCAAACAACATAACTTTCACCTGATTTCTAAAATTTCTTTTTCCGTTATCACAAAATTCATCGGTACATCGTGACTTTCCGTAGGTATTTTTTCAAGTATCTGAAAATCATAGCAAAGCCCTATTTTCACTGCATTGCTGCTTTCAAGCAGTCTGTCGTAATACCCTTTTCCAAATCCCATTCTTCCGCCGTTACGGTCAAATGCAAGTCCCGGTACAAGAATAACGTCAATATTATTTTCGTCAGCCGTTCGTACCGTTTTCGGCTCTAAAATGCCATATGCACCCTTTTCCATATCATCCATACTGTTTATATACGAAAGTGACAACGTACCGCTCTCAATATCGGTTATCGGCACAACAACTTTTTTGCCCTGTTCCCAAAGTTCTTTGATTATTTCAACGGTATCAGGTTCTTTAAACGCAGATATGAACGTACATATTGTTTTGGCTTGTTTCACACGCTCAACCCCAAACAGCCTTTGACGAATTTCATCACTTCTAATTTTAACCTCGTCCTTAGATAATGCACGACGTTTGGCACGCATATCTTCCCTTATCTCGTCCTTAATCAATACTGCATTGTCTCCTTTACTCTGTCGGCAGTTTCCTTGTCCTTTAGAATAGCCAGCATGGCAAACCCGAAATCAGCCGCCGCGCCTGCGCCCTTGCCGGTTATAAACTTACCGTCAACAACAACTTTATCCGACTTTACGTCTGCACCGTAAAGATACTTTTCGTAACCCGGGAAACAAGTCGCTTTTTTATCCTCAAGTAACATTTTCTTACCCAAAATTGACGGTGCGGCACAAATTGCCGATACATAAATACGGTTTGCAACCGCATAATTCAAAAGTCCGTGTACGTCGTTTGACGCGTCAAGAATTTCGTGACCGATACCGCCCGGCAACATTAAAAGTTCCATCTTTTCAGGCTCAACCCCGTTAATCTCAATATCGGCTGTCACCTCAATACCGTGTGCGCCGGTTACCGTCTTGCTCTTTACACCTACTGTTGTAACATCAACACCGCCTCTTTTCAAAATATCTATAGGTTCGATTGCCTCAACTTCCTCGAAACCGTCCGCAAGCATTACATATACCATAAAAATCTATCCTTTCATCTTTTTTTACTATTATATCACGCCTATCAACAATTCACAATAAGTTTACATAATTTTTGTTGTTTTATATTCAAATATCTGGTATAATATTAATAAAGTTATATGGAGCGAATTTTTTTCATATACTAAATTTAAAATAAACGGAGGAATATATATGCGAGAGAAAATTGTACCTATCGAAGTTACTCCCGAAATGATGAAAATGCTTGAAATTTGTAAAAAGAATAAAAGCATTAATCCTGAGTTATATACCAAATATGACGTTAAAAGGGGGTTGAGAGACATTAACGGTAAAGGTGTTCTTGCCGGACTTACCGAAATAGGCGAAATTCATGCCTATGATACACTCTCTGACGGATCATCAAAACCTTGTGACGGTAAACTTTATTATCACGGCTATGATGTCGAGGACCTTATTAAAGGTTTTATCCGCGACAAAAGGTTTGGCTTTGAAGAAGTTACATATTTACTTCTTTTCGGCGAACTTCCAAATAAAAATGAGCTTGATATTTTCACAAAGACACTTTCACATATGCGAACTATTCCCCCTTCATTTGTGCGTGATATTATCATGCAAGCACCGAGTAAGGATATGATGAACGCACTTTCAAGAGGTGTGCTTACGTTGTATGCTTATGATGATAAAGCCGACGATGTGTCACTTCCGAACGTTTTAAGACAGTGTTTGCAGTTAATCGCACAATTTCCGTTGTTGTCGGTTTACGGCTATCAGGCATTTAAGTATTATCATGAAAACGACAGTTTTATCGTTCATGCACCTAAACCGGAGCTTTCGACTGCGGAAAATATACTTCATATGTTGCGTAACGACAGTCAATATACGGAGCTTGAGGCGAGAATTCTTGATATTGCGTTGATACTTCACGCCGAACACGGTGGCGGTAACAACTCAACATTCACTACTCACGTAGTCACTTCAAGCGGTACGGATACCTATTCAACTGTTGCCGCGTCTTTGGGTGCGCTGAAAGGTCCTAAGCACGGCGGTGCTAATATTAAGGTTACGCAAATGTTTGAGGATATGAAAAAGAATATTAAAAACTGGAATGACGATAAAGAGATTGAGCAATATCTTTCTGATTTGCTTAATAAAAAAGCGTTCGATAAATCCGGACTTATTTACGGTATGGGTCACGCGGTTTATTCACTTTCCGATCCGAGAGCGAATGTTTTTAAATCATTCGTTGAGAGCCTTTCAAAAGAAAAAGGCAGAGAAGACGAATTTAATTTGTATTCAAGGGTTGAACGACTTGCTCCGCAGGTTATCGCAAGCGAACGCAAAATGTATAAAGGCGTCAGTGCAAACGTGGACTTTTATTCGGGCTTCGTTTACAGTATGCTTGACTTGCCGATGGAATTGTATACACCTATGTTCGCAATCGCAAGAATCGCCGGTTGGTCGGCTCACAGAATTGAAGAACTTGTCAATCCGGGTAAAATCATTCGTCCCGCATATAAAAGTATCGCAGCTCATAAAGAATATGTCCCTCTTGACAACAGAGATTAAAAATAAACTCCCAATGCATTGCATTGGGAGTTTTGTATTAATATCAATTATTCATAAAATCTGCAATTTTATCAATCAATGTTATGTCAGCCGGTAGCCAATTTACACCATATAATTCATCTTTATTCAACCATTTAGAGTCTTCCGCCTCTTTCAAAATAATATCTCCATCTACTATTACGCATAAAAAGCATTTCATATTCAAATGAAATTTAGGATAATCATACTCAATGGTATCAATCAACTTACCCACTTTAATTTTTACTGTAAGTTCTTCTTGAATTTCTCTTATTAATGCCTGCTGTGGCGTTTCACCGACTTCAATTTTTCCCCCGGGGAATTCCCATTGTCCTTTGAACTCACCATATCCTCTTTCTGTTGCAAACACCTCAGTTGTATTTTCAAAAGAATCAACAATAACTGCCGCTGCTACTTCTATTGTTTTCATAATACTATTCCTCATTCAGAAAATCATTTATATAATCTATTGAGTTAAGATAATTATTTTTATTGACAGTTGCTCTGATAAATATTTTTGCAAGTTCTCGGTTTATATCAAACAAATATCCCATATTTCCATTCCCGTCTTTATCAAACGGTGAATATTTAACCTGACAAAACCTAATAATATCATCTTTAAAGTCTGATGTTTTTATAGGATTTTCAATTTTTACATAATCACATTCTACCTTACGCCCTTCTCTATCCCATAAATCTTCAACTACCAGTTCTTCTGGCTGGACACAATCGAAGCACGATGTTTTTGCAACACTTATTGCTTTTATATATCCGTCACATCCGTGCAAAATGATGTCACCCGCTCTTACATCAAGTAGTTTTTTCCAGTGATGAAATTTATTTCCCGCTTTATTTGAAATTGGTGCCCATATGTACCCACCATTGAACTCCTTATCAAATGTATTTCCTTGAAAAACAAAGAAAATCATACGTTTTCCGCTTATACGTTTTGGTCTGGCAACTGATTTTTTATTAGCACTTGCTTTCTTTTCGGCATTAATGCGCGTTCTTTCTTGCTGACGAACCATTTCCTTTTCTGCCTGTTTTTTATGTTCTTCATTTCTGGCTCTGTTAATTTCTTCAATAATCATCTCTTGTATATCTGAGTTTTCTGCCGTAATAAACTTTTCAAAAGCTATAGGAAAAATAAATCTTGATACTTTGGAGGCAAATTTTACAGTCACATAATTATCTCCTGCTTCTGTTATAATCCCCTCGCCTAACATCTTATGAATTACTTTTGTATTTAACAATTCCGTGCTTTTCATTTGTTTTTTTCTCCTTTGGTTTAATATTTATTTTTCATTAAACAAACCGTTTCCACATGGCACAACACGATATAAAGTACGTCATATACTCCTGTATGTACGGTGAAACTTGTCCACTAACCTTTTAACGATAAGGAAATCATACATTTTACCCGTCTAACTATGTATAACACTCAAACTCGTAGTGTTTTTGTATATCTATATCTCAGTGCGTCAAGAATGCCGTTCATCAAATCCATATCAAACTCTTTCTTGGATATATCCATAGATTTTAGCATCTTCTTGTTCTTTCGCAGAGATTTCCACAAGAGTTTTTTATCTCTATCATTCAGTTCAATCTTGTATAAAAGATTGGCCAGTGAAATTATAAAGTCCTTGTTCTCTCTGCAGATACTGTCATTTGTTTTTCTATCCTTCCATGCAACAAATCCCTTAAAATCCTCCGTAGAGAATTTTGGTGTAAGACCTATTATCGGATTTATTAACAGCTGTGTTGAAGCATTCATCAAATTGACATAAGCCCCAAGCTCATATTGTTGTGCTTCTGTCATTTTTCTGTAATCCAAACCGAATGTAGCTATATTTGTTATTGCCGCACTTAACTTAGCATTTTCGTCAATAATACGAGATATACGTTCCTTCAATTCAACAATAGCTAATTCATAGGATTTTATATCTCGCTCACTTATAGCTGTAAAAATGCTTTCAAGACGCTTTTTGTCACTGGAGCTTTTCCAGAAAAATAATCCGCTAACAACAAGAGATACTCCTGCAATAGCCCAACCGACCGGACCGGCAAGTGCAAGAAAAGCTTCTCCCGCAGCCATTCCGCCTCCGCCAACAGCAAGAGCTCCTCCGCCAAGCCAGGCTAATGCTGCATTTGTAGCAGCCGCTCCGCTTAATGCTGAGATTGCAGTTCCTGTAGACGCCACTCCAAAAGTTGTGGCTACACCCATTGCAACAGTCGGTCCCATAGTAACCACAGCAACTCCCAGACCCGCTCCTGCTGCTCCTGCTCCCGCATTTTTCACTGCAGCGGCTTGATAATCTTTTTCAATTTTCTCAGCCTGCTGTTTCCAATTCAACCTTATCTTCTTTAATTCTTCATACTGCGATTTTTTATCAGTTGGTACATTTCTGATTTTATCAAATAAATCTTGAATAGAAGTTAATGAATCATACAAGCAGCTTGTGTGTTTACCAAGTTCTTCTATAGAATCATTTGTTTTGTTTATTGCAGCTTGCGCTTTTTCTTGAACCAACTCTAATTTGGATTTCTTTTTACCTTTCATTTATTCGTTCCCCCATAAAATAAGAATCAATATCTGATTTGTCCTTTAATAAGACATCACTTGAAACATTTCTCTTTTGAGCTAATAAAACAGACTTTTCAAAAGCTTGTACATACATATCGCTCTCTTTAAATTCTTGTGTAAATAATAATAGTTCTTTATCATCATATATTTCCGCCAGATAATTCAAGCCATCAATATAATCCTCAACTATCACCTTTTGCCGACGTATTACTACTATATTTGTTTCAAGAGAGTGACGTTTTATTCCTCTGTTCGCTTCGCCATATAATGAAATTGCGAATCTTCCAACTCCGACAATATTAAATCTCATTGCAAATTCAGCAACATTAAACGAACTTCCGCCGGAAATAAATCCACGTACTACTGCATCTCCGGTATCAATCAGGCAGAAAGTTCCATGGGCTACAGTAAGCATTCTTTTTACTGTTGCGTTTGAAAATGGCTCGCATACCTTCCATAAAGTTGAAAAGGATCTATCCTCACTTTTTGTTGAAGTAAAGTATTTTAACAAACGTCTTACAGAATAAATAATTCTAACCAAAAGTTCGTTTATAAATACCGGAATTGCTTGAGCAGTTTGAAATCTTGCATCATACCCTTGTTTATATATCTCAAGAGCCAACTCATTAATTGATTTATCTAATTCTCCAACAGGGATATTCAATTTTCTCTTAATGGCAATTATGTCATTTGTCCAGCTCCATATCGGAGACGGTATACCCATGCCTCTCCCTTTACTTCCCGAAGCCCCTGATACATCTGAAATAAGATGGCCAAACCAATTAGTAAATCCGCAAAACAACTTACTCGGTATATCATTTCCCTTCAATTCAAATGTTCCGTCTGCTTCTTGCAAAGAAATTAACTCACCGTTTGAAACAAAATGAGAAGTATTACAAAATTGATCTAACACTGAGAAAAATAGACCTAATAAGGTAGGATTATGCCCAAGCGATTTAAAATGATGATTCTTAGGATTAAGGTCAAATATACAACCGGCTGCATCACCTGCACCCCTTTGGTCATAAGGAATCTTAAACTTCTTTTTTTCTAAATGCTTTATCGCAGATGCAAGAGTGTTATTCTTTTTATCATTCCAGCCACACATCTTTGCAAAATCCATTGTTCTGTTTTCAAACCACTTATCTGTAATATTACCTACCGGTGACTCTCCGGGTTTACCAACCAGAAAAATGTCAAACAATCCGCATATCGCTCCGCTACAGGCTGCTAATACATAATCTGTCTTATCACATTCCGGAGTAAGCTTTTTTAAGGACTCAACACTCTCTTCAAGCCGTATTGTAATATCATCCAAATCAGCTTCAGCAATATTCAATGCTGTTTTTATATCAGAAGCAAATTCATATCCATCTTCTGTAATGCCAAGTTCCAATATCATTAACTTTTCATTTTCAGTATTCAATTTGCTTTCCTCCAATTTATTTTATAATAAATAAGCTTATTTCAGGTTATATCTACCGTTCAACGACAGCACCTGAATAACCCCTTAACATCAACGTTTATTCTATCTGTTCAAGCAAACGGTCGAAATATTCTACTGTAATCACAGACCCGCCATTCTTCAAGCGTTCATCATCCATGACCCAGCCTTTGATGGTGTAGTCCTTAACAATACCATTGGCCCACTTACGAAACTGCACTGCTCGCTCATTATTTACTTTGAATCCAACCGCAATAATCATTTGAAGATTATAATGCTTTATTTCACGAGTCACCTGATGTAAACCTTCGGTTTGAACTATCCGGAAATTCCGGATAGTTGAATCTTCCTCAAGCTCTGAGTCAGAATAAATCTTCTTAATATGCTCATTGATTGTACGAACATCTACGTCATATAATGTGGCCATCATCTTCTATGTCAACCGTATATTCTCATCCTCATAGCGCATCTCAATGCTGTCCCGCTGATTCCCCATAGAGGCAACATAGGTTAAGTATTCTGCTGCGCTGGAACGGATGTTTATTTCGTCTTTTTTCTTTTTCAAATAGGATTTCCTCCTTATATCCAGCCTTTTTTCTTGAATTCTTCAATTCGAGCTAAATCTTCCTCAGAAGGTGCCTCAGCTTCGCTTTCTTTAACTGGTATGTTCAAATACTCATTGTTCCATCTATTCAATGTTTTTATGATTTCATCAGAAATACGGATATCGCGTTTCATTATAGAATCCATATTCCAATCGGCAACATCAGAAGTACCCATTGCTTTGGTAATTGTAATTTTTGATGCTTCATATTCCTTTTTCTTCTTACCGAAATACCCGTTGCCAGCCACGATATTAAGCTTCTTTTCAAACGGTAGCTTATTGCCTATATGCTCAATCTTTTCCTTTACAGTTGCGTCTGACTCATCTGGAAAATAGTTTGTCTGCCACTTCTGAGGGAAAATATGCTCAATTTCCCATTTTCCAGGCAGGAGCTCATCTTGCTGTTCATACGCCAATGTCTTCAAAAGCATACGCACCGCATTACGGTTAGGATTCTGAATATAAGCTTCCAACTGAGCTAAATCAATATTCTTAAATTCAAATGTTGGTACATCTGAAGCAACGATTGCTGAATTCAATTTCAAGATATCTGGCTTTACAGCATTGATGGTTGGAATCATAAGATACTTTGTCATCAATTCAACAAGAAGCTTATTCAAGAATAACGCAAATCGCACTTCGAAATTTTCTTTATTTCGATAACATATATAATAAATTACTACCGGATATTTCCAGAACTCATTTGGATATGAACTCAAAATATCGAGTGTTTGCTTGATTTTCGCATTCTTCGACCAAGCCTCATTCTCTATTTCCTCACCCTTATTAACAACTTTCCATAAGTTCAAAATCACAAATAGTGTATCTATCAGTTCCGGCTTATATAACCGCTCAAATTTATTGGCAGCATAATACTTTCTTACGCCGGGAGTAGTCGTCTTAGTATCCTGCTCCAAAGCACGATAATAAAACATATTGTAGTAGAACAGCTGCTGAATACTTTCGTTTGCGTCTGTAGCCTGCTCGTCTAAATCCTTCCATCTCTCGATAAAAGCTTTTTTATCTTCCTGCTCAAGCTGGTTATAAATCTTTGCTTTAAAAATATCTGCATCCGACAAAGGCAGACCTCTATCATTCAATGTTGAGAAGATTGTTAAAGCCGTATCTTGTGTATCTGCTGTAATCGGAAGCAAAATAGCCTGATTCAGTAATGCATAAATAAACTGATATACCATCAAAGGGTTCTCTGTAGAATGCTTATCGAACAACTCTTGGAAGTAACGATAGTTCTTTGAGTAGTTGTCTTTTGCTTTCTCATCAGCACATCCTGTTTCAAGAATTGAGCGAAGTATTTCGTTCCCATCATTATTTACAACACATGATGTCAAGAGAATATTTTTGTAATCCACAGTACCTGTTAGTTTATTCGTTCTCCAAATGGCTGGCTCAATTTTTCCGATAAAGTTATTAGCCTCTGCCGTTCTCTCTGATGCTGATGTTGCAACCAACTTTGTATAAATAGCACGCAATAGCAAAAACAATGATGTAATACGTTGCTGACCATCAATTATTTCCTGTTCACCATCTTCGTTCTCATAAGAAACAATACTTCCAAGAAAATATGAACCTTCTCGCTCTGTCCCGCCACTCGTAGCTGTAAATTCCCATAAATCTTCAAAGAGTGTTTCCACCTGTTCATCTGTCCACGCATAAGGGCGCTGGTATTCTGGAATAACAAACGGCTTCGATTTACCACTTCCTAAAAGCGCCCCTACGCTTTGTTTGTTAACTTCTATTGTTGTTGGCATATAGTTCATTGCCTCCTTTTTTTACAATGCTAAATGATAATTTAGTAGCTTAGTCAGAGATTGAAGCCTGTCCGTTCATTAGCATTGGCAACAACCAATCTCTTAAAGATGATAGTTCCTCATTTTCGGCCTGGTTTTTTTCTTGCAGTGCAAGCAATCGATTTAGTTCATTTAAAATATGTTCATCATTAGGAATAAAAACAGGAATATTTTCTATATCTCCTTTGGTGATGAATTTTACAATAGAACCAGAGGATGCAGACTTAAACGAGTTAATTTGATACAAGCTTGCAAAATACAGTAGTCCATAATATTGATGGTCAGGGATTAACACATAAGTTCTTTGATATGCATTAAATTTACCGGAATAATGCTTGACATTAAAATCTCCGTTACCAGCTATCAATATTGCAGAACTATCAAAGACATATTCATCACAGTTCAATGTGTCATTGGAGCAAGTAAAGAATTTGTATTTTCCGTTTGGTGATGCGAAGTTTGCATCTTCTTTACCTGTAACAACATCAGTAAGTTTTGATGCTACTGTGAAAGTGCCCTCAATATTCCCGTATTGAGCCTTGCACATCATATTCTCATAAATAAGGCATAACTGTTGCTGTAAATTATCATTTATCTTTCTGTTTAAGTCTATCCTTTCATCAAGTTTTTCAAGTATTCTTATTAGTTCTTTTTGTTCCTTTATGTCTTGACAGAAAGGAATTTCCATCTGATGAAGAACGTTTCTATCTACTCCGGGAACAGTACTTTTATCCTTTCCGTCAATTGACATCTTCAAAATGTATTTCAATAGATAATAAACATATTTTGGATTATTTTCTTTGAAATCACTTACATACAAAGCCGTGTTCAACGGCCAGCATTTTCCCTCATGATAAAAAACTTCGCCTATAGTTCCGTATCGACCAGTAATAACATTCTCTCCATCGCATTTGCAATCGTTATGTAGCCCTGAATAACCAGATGAACTGATGATAGGAACATTTCCTTCTTTTCGTTCACGCTCTGGCAGATCATACCCTCTATGCAATTCAAGAACTCTTTCAAGTTTTGTTTTTGAATACATCTTAGCACCTCACTATCCTATATATCTCCTATGAGCAATCTTAACATTGCTCTGCTTAACCATTGCATATTGCAAGGTCGTATCTATTCTTTGATGCCCCAATAATTGCTGCAGCTGCTCTATAGGCATCCCTTTATCTATAGCCATTGTTGCCAAAGTACGTCGAAACTTATGTGGATGCACTTTCTCTATGCCTAAAGCTTTACCTATTTTTCGCAATCGAACCTCGACACCACCAATTTTAAGCCGCTTATGTGGAACAGATAGGGATACAAAGAGTGCTTTATTATCATCAGTTCGTGTTTTGAGATAATTCTGCAAATGCATTTTTGTTCTTGCATCAAAGTACACTATACGTTCTTTATCGCCCTTACCAAAAACAACACATTCTCTTTCCTCAAAATTGATATCCTCTCTGTTTAATAGTACCATTTCTCCAACACGCATTCCTGTAGATGCTAATAAATCAATCATCGCTAAATCTCTTGATTCTTCACAGCTATCTCTCATTAATTCCAGCTGTTCGTCAGTATACGTTTCTTTGATTGACTTTCCGGTTTTGACCTTATGAATTCGTCTAACTGGGCTTTTAAGTATATAATCCTCATCTTCAAGCCAACCATAAAAACTTGACAAGATACGTCTAATATTATCTATCGTCACTTTACTAGAATCATTCTCTCTCTGGTACTCTGATAGATACCCACGCAAATCATCCGTTGTGATGTGCTTTACTGTCTTTCCGATTTTTTCTATCATCTTTTCAATGGTAGATTGATAATACTTCAGAGACTTTTCTGAACGGCCCTCAATCTTCTTAGCTGCCAGAAACATCTCTACATAGTCAATTTCAATTTCGTCAATCGAAACTTCATTTGCAATAGTAACATCGTGCATACAATACATAAGCACACGATGTAATTCTTCTAGTTGGCTGTTATCCAACACTTTCTGCATTTGTGATTCAATATCACTGATTAATCTTTGTTTCATAGTCTTTTCTCCTTTGATTTATTTCAAGAGAACGACTACCAGCGGCAGTTCTTTTGTTTTAAGCTCTTGCCACTGCTAAGAGCTATATGCTAAATGATAATTTACAGCAACAAATTAGATTGCTCTATAATTATTGGTTTACTCAATTTGACTTCCCTGATAAAAATGGCAATCCCTATAAGTCATCAGGAGGGACAATGGTTTGGAGTCCGATTATACATCGAGACATTCCTGTGTATTGGAAAGTGACTAAATTGCTGGACATTGTATCTTGGGAAAGCAATAGTCAACCTCCTAAAAGTGAATTTATTTATGAACCTAAAGATGGCTATATTCGCTTTATTCAAAATAGAGATTATGATTCAGATAACCATCAGACCTATATTCCATATACCAAGAATCTAAGCACCGTAGATAGATTTGATATTTTAATGGATAAATACGGTGATGCTGGCGCTGTGCGTTACGGTATTGAGGGAGCATTCAATGTTGCTTTAGGAAAAATTAATGTAAACCGTCCTAATTTTCAAGAATACATTCGCTCATTCTTAGAAAGTGACGGAGTATACTCCTATTTGCATAATTCGTGTATGGCTTCAACCCGTGCCTCATTGAATGAAAGTAACTTAAGCATGCTTAACGTAGTAATTCCAGATGAAGATACTTTATCCGCTTTCCAACTACAAATAAGGAAAATTAGAGAATCGATTTTGTTAACAAATGACGAGAATCTTCAGCTAGAGAATTTACGCAATTGGCTTTTACCTATGCTTATGAATGGGCAAGCAGTAATACAAGACTAAGCCGTTAAATTATCATTTATCGCATTGTTATTTTCGATTTTCTTATTTATGCAATCCAATAAATAAGAAATTTTCTTTTGCTCTTTAATTATTGGTATAAATGCTACACAATCTTTAATTGCTTCTGGAGATGTGTGACGTATTTTTGTTTGCTGGGACCTTGCATCAAGCTGTTTTTTTACAACACTGGATGAAACTAAATAATAAGAAAATCTCTTATCTAATTTAGTTTCATCAGGTATAATTAATCCTATATCTCCACTTTGAATATACAAAGCATCTTCAGGTATAGTTGCTGTATTTCCTAGTAACCCTCTGACCTGTTCTGTTAAAGGAGTAATAATATCTCCTTTTTTTAGAATATATTCATCTCTAACATTGCCAGTAAAAAATAAATTATCCTTTAATACATTCTTTTTCCATCCACAAGACGGATAATTAAAATTTCCAAGGGTTAATCTTATATAATCACCCTCTGTAGCATAGTATTCTCCTGGAAGAGACATTCCACGTTTTACTTCAAGTACATCCCCAAGTTTGATCTTATTCATACTTCACCTTCTTTAACTGTTCCATAATTTCTTCCTGAAGTTTGCTACCCTCATCAAAATACTCCTGAAGCTTTGTCTGATAACCCTGCATTTTTTCTATAAATTCTTCCTGTGAAAGCTCAACATATTCTATTTTCACATCGAAATACTGTCCGGCAGAAAGAGAATACTTCTTTGCAATAATTTCATCATAAGTTACCGCAACAGAAAAATCTTCTATTGATTCCTTGTTTAAGAAAGTTTCAACAATCTGGTCAATCTCAAAATCACGAAGACGCCATTTCTGGTTATTTCCGTCCTTGTACTCTTCACCCATTTTGGAAGCGTCTATAAGTACAACCTTTTCTGCAGTTCTAGAGTTATCAAAGAAAAGGACAGATACGTTCGTGCCGGTGTTAGCGAATACGTTTGATGGCATACTAATTGCTCCATAAACGATATGGTCATCTACTAATTTTTTCAAAACCTTTCCTTCAACACTACTCTTAGCTGTCAAAAATCCTGTAGGAACAACAATTGCACCCTTACCATTCTTTTTCAATGAATTCACAACGTGCTGAATGAAGCAAGTATAGATAGCCATCTTCTCTTTCTTTTTCTTAGGAATTGAAGGAACTCCAGCCCAGAAGCGTGCTGGCATGGCTGCAATTTTTTCTCTTGTATCAGAAAAATCCATTTTGAATGGTGGATTTGATACTACAAAATCAAACTGTCTAAGCTGCTGCCCATCGTCTGATTTATGATAAGGAGACGTCAATGTATCTCCCTGAACTGCATGGTCAAGAGATGATACCAAGCCGTTCAAGATAAGATTTAGCTTAAGCATTTTATTGCTTCGCTGTGAAATATCCTGAGAAAATATTGTGCATCTATCTTCTCCAATCTGATGACCGAGAGCCATTAGCAAAGTACCAGTACCAGCTGATGGGTCGTAACACTCAATGCTGTGAAGGTCTGCGTTGTCGCCAACAAGTAATCTTGCCATAATAGTCGCAATTGCATGTGGTGTGTAATACTCAGCATATTTACCACCACCCGCAGTATTGTAGTCCTTAATCAGATACTCAAATATAGCTGCAAAAAAATCATAGTGCTCGCAAAAAGCTTCTTCGAAAGAGAAGTTAACTAACTTGTCTACAAGTGCCCTTGCAAATGGAGCTCTCTGAGCCTCATCAGTAACATACTGAGTCAGTTTCTCGAAAAGAGGAATCTTTGTATTCTGTGTAGTCTGTGTAGAGAAAATTGCACTGTTCAAGTCAGCAATATCAATCATTGTATTATCAAAGATAATATCAAAATCGCCTTTTGCCTGTTGATTCCAAAGAAACGAGATTAAATGTTCTGGTTTTAAACGAGGTATATCCGGGGACATTTCATCAAACATATCAAGTCTGTCATCTTCAGACAAATTCATATACTCAACATCCCATTTTTTTGCCGCTGCAAGCTTTGGATCAATCTTCTTAACTTCATATCCAAATTTGTCATTCAGAAACTTGTACAAGAAAACTTGAGTGATAATTTTGTACTCATTTCCATCATTGCCCATACCATAAGTTTGGCATGTCGCTTTTAAGGCATCAATCAATGCCACCGTTTTTTCTTTTATTTTTATATTCATTGGTCTTTCTCCATTTTTTATTTATGCTGCTGGATATGTTGCATTGTATTGGTCAAGGTATTGACGAGCAATTCTGCTCTGAATAAAAACCCTGTCCTCTCTTGCACCAGATACTCCAACTTTATCCATACCAAGTTTTATCTGTGACATTACAGTCTGTTCAAAATAAGCATCTTTTTTCAAGATGTCGTTTCTGTCGTAAACTTTTTGGTCAATATCATTCTTTATCGACATTAACACACTCATAATTGTTTCGTCATAGGTTGATACAAGTGGCTTCTTTCCACTATCGACTCTCTGCTGGTTCTCCTCACGAATACGTTTATGTACACGTGCGAACTTAGCATCACCACGATATTTCTTCATAAGAACAGTATTTTTCTTTTGAAGTTCTTCCAACTTTTTCAATACTTCATCGAGCGCTTTTGAATGCTCCGTAAATTCATCAATACTGCTAATTACAAAACCATGTTCTTTGAATCGCTGCATAAATGCTTCTCTAAGCGTAATGAATTCAGGGTCATCTTGGTCGATGTTCCTTGTAAATGCGTGAATTGTTTTCTGCCATTTTTCCTGTAACTCGACACCACCGGCAATTAACTTCATTTCTTCTTCACCGATTTTACTGAAATTGAAAGTAATATCCTCCATCGCTTCATTAACCAGCTGCTTTGTTGCATCATCCTCAGCGAATGCTTCTTTTTGATTGATGTTATCAATGTGATGCTGGATTTCCGAAATCATCTCTGGAAGTTTACTGATTTCAAGATGAGCAAATGTATCCTTTAATTCATCATCACCAAAGGTTCGTACAACATTACAACAGTCTCTTGCTTCAATTAAAATCTTTCTCAGTTTCAGCAACTCTGACTTATCTTCAATCGTTGATATTTCAGAACTAAATTCCTCTAAGTTGTCAGTTGTATAATTGAACAGAACTTGGCGAACCTCTCTCATCTGTTGAACAAGTGCTTCGGGGTCTTCGATTACTTGTTGGAAAGTATCTGTTTCATTTCCTACACCGGTTTCATCTGGGTCATTAAATCGATTCAACTCTCGCATATAGGCTTCATTTGTCTGTTCAAAATTAGATTTAATATCCGCAAAATCTATAATATATCCATATCTGTTTTCTTTATATGGTCTATTAACTCTTGTAATAGCCTGCAACAAATTATGGTCTCTTAGCTTTCTTCCAAAATATAATCTCTTTAATCTTGGAGCGTCAAAACCTGTAAGCAACATATTAAACACAATCAAGATATCTACAGTCATGTTTTTCTTGAAGTCTTTTATTATCTGTTTTCTAGTTTCTTTGTCGTCACTATCATGAAGAATAAGACCTGCCTTGAGATAATATGTATTGGAAGAATTCTTATTTAACTCATTCTGGATTTCATCAAAATAAGCATATAGTTTTCTTGCTTGTTCACTCGTTTCACAGATGACCATGCCACCAAGTGTATTATCTCCTTTAACAATTCTGAACTGTTTTAGGTCAGTAATTATGTATCTCAAGAGCTCTTTTACATAACTATCATGTTCAATAATCTGACTCTTTTTTATATCTTTTTTCTCAACAAGTGTTTCAAGCTTTTCATAAATCTGGGATAACTTCTCTTTATATGAAGTCTCGATGTCTTCACGGATAATTTTCAAAGTATAGCCATCCTGAATAGACTTATCATAATAGTACGTATGAAAATATTCACCGAAAATTTTCCACGAAGCTCTCTCTTCCTTCAATAATGGCGTACCAGTCAATGCAATCTTTATTGAATTTTCATCTGCGTCGAATAGATTTGCCAAGAAGCTACCAGTCGGATTGTAACCGCGGTGTGCCTCATCAATAATAAATATTCTTTGAAGGTTTGTTGCATATGCCTCTAAACGAACCTTCTGTTTATCTTCTTCAAATCTCTGAATATTTACCACTGTAATCTCTGGCTTGCCGCTGTTTCCTTCCATCGCCTGATTATTGCGGAACTGTTCCATAAGCTCGCTTCTTGAGTTAGCAGTTTTAACTTCTAATCCACGAGCTTCAAATTCCTGTGAAGCTTGTTCTAATAAGTCCAAGCGGTCAACAATAAAATAAAATTTTGCAACCTTGTTCTTTTTTGCAAAATAATCCGTCAATACATATGTCATATAATAAGAAAGTGCTGTTTTTCCACTTCCTTGTGTATGCCAAATCACACCGGATTTCTTACCTTCGTCAAGCTTCTTTCTTACTGCTATAGCAGCAAACATCTGCTGATATCGCATAATGTGCTTCTGGTCAGTAAACTCGATTTTCCCATCAACTTCTTTTTCAATCTTTACATATGCAATTCCATACTTAAGAATAAACAAAAGCCTTTCGGGGCTGCACATCGATGTTAATACGCGGTTAGTCGGAGAATTTACATTTAGGTTTGTTTGATACTCCGGCGCATGATGAATAACCTGACAGTTAAAGTCAGATAATATCTGTCTTTCTTCGTCTGGTGAAACTTCTTTATATGGATAATCCTTATTATATGGAGCAATTGAAGCTCCTGATGGGTTTTCTTCTCTAAAACAGTTAAATGGAGCATCTGTCTTGGCTGCAGTACAATAGAATGCACCTTGAATAGGTACAATGCCTCCCATTGCATCGTATTCCATATTATTAGAAAACAACATTAACTGTGTAATATTAATAAATCTTCTAAATTTCTTGTTTGGAAAACGCTGCTTGTTCATTCGTCTACTTTCAGCAACCATTCCACCATGATTATTCGGCTTTTTCACTTCAACAAAAACAAGCGGTAATCCATTCACAAAAAGTGTAATGTCTGGTCTAAATTCGTCTTGCCCATTTTTACATGTGAATTCGGCTGTACAGTGATAAACATTGTTAGATGGATTATCATAGTCTATCAGTCGTACAGGAGAAACACTTGTAAGACGTGAATAAAAACTTCTTCCAAGGTCATCGTTATCCAGTTCTTGTCTAATTTCTCTTAATACCTGCAGTGCCTCCCCAGCACGCTCAGGATTGAGTTTTTCAAATTGCTTTTTAAACACCTCGATTAAGATGTTTGTATCAGGCTCATACACCGTTTCAGCCATTTCCTCTGAAATCTTTCCAAAGTATGTGTATCCTAGCTTAGTTAGATGTACGAGGGCTGGCATTTGCACACGAGTAGCCTCATTAAACATATTTTTTCTTCTGCTACTGGCAGTCATAACCAATCGCCTCCGTTCTTTGACTCGATGTAAAATATCACATTCATTGACACGGGCTATTTACACTAACCCTACTTGCTTAAATGACAAAGTGAAATAAGGGTAAATATATACTGTATTCTTCACAAAACCAAATAAGAGTAAAATAACGGCTTTACAGAGTATATATCTCTCCGAAAACCGGATTTTAATATATTTCACTGCTGTTCTTGCATAGCAAAACAGACAGATTGAAATCTCATTTTGTCAAAGTGAACGCAACCTGCCTTGGTAAAGAATTTGTTACTGTCACCATCTGCTATTGTTTTACGTTATCTTTTTAGTAGATCCGATGTTAAGCGGATCTCATCTGCCGGTATAAGGTGCAGCCTCATCAATTCCATTAACCGAAGTATGCTTTTGTCGGCAGTTACTTCATAGGGCGATTTATTGCATAACGATTCCTGGCGAATACTGTTTATGTTATTCATCAATACGGTAATATCCTCTTGCGTATATAGATTTAATGTCTTGCCTTTCGGTAGCACATAGCGAATAAATTCATGATTCAAAAAGCCTTCGGATACTTCTTTTTTTCTTTCGTCTCGGCTTGTAGGCAACCCTTCGCCTGAGGTCAATGTTTTTCACATTTAAAACACCTTGAGCAATGTAATGATAAAGAGGTCTCTGTGAAATACCAAGTTCTTCACCATGCTCTGAGCATATATGTGTCAGCGGTTGTCCTTTCAAAATCAGTGGTGAAACCAATTTATCAAGTTTTTCGAGTTTTTTACCTCTTGTTTATATTTTGCTTCTGGAATCTGAATATCTGCGTTTTGCCATTGCATTGGCTTGCTGTGCGATATAGTATGCTCGATCTGCTTTGCACTTTCTTCGGCGAACACAGGTATTACAAACATATGGAGTTTTTGAGAGAATTGAGCATTGGGTATTGTTGTATCTTGAACAAAGCTCTCTGCAATCGTATTCACAACAAGCTACACAACGTTTGGAACATTCCTTTATCCCACACAAACTTTTTATTTTGCATTCTCCCGCAAAGCAGCAGTCTTTTCCGCACGGATGTTCTCCCAAAGCAACCGTCCTGTTGAGACGTATTTCTCTCGAAACACTCCCCGGCGTTTTTCCGATTTTCTTTGCGATTTGGCTTAGTTTTAACTTTTGGTAAATTCCACATTCAATAACTATCCTTTCAGCTAATGTTAAACGATTCTTATTTTCCTGCTTTCCGCAGACAGTAACCGTTCATATTGTATCATATCTGTCCCCAAACTTGACCAATCACTGATGAAAATGCTCTATTTTTCACCAAAGGCAACAAAAATTCAGAAATATCTATATATCACACTCTTTTTGTCAAAGTGAGCTTAGGGTATTTCTCGTTACCATCAAAACCCCAACTTCACTTTGACAATTTGGCACTAAAACAAATCACCATCTGGGACGACCATTGCACCATTGAGTTGAAATCCGGACTTAAGATCGATATTGAAAGATAAGCATAAATAACAAAGTCTCCTCCCCACTGGAACTCAATCCGGTGATACGGAGTCTGTTCTAATTCTTGCAATTATAATACTGTATAATCTTCTATCGTACCAATCGGATGTGCCACATTTTTATCAAACAACACAATATTTCTTCCTACACTCGATACAGTACTTCCATATATGATTCCGGAGTAACCAAGCGAAATATAATACTGAGCCATTGACTGAAAAGGAGCATACATTAGAGTTTTATCATCTGTATCATTTAAAGGTTCAAATATCTGCTCTGAAAGCAACTTGGTATGTGTATAAACTCCCCATTTTGTAAAAAGCTTTTTGAACTCATCTACGTTAACGTTATATTTGGGAATATAGCCAAGAGCCATAGCAGCTTTTATTCCATTTTTTAGTTGCTTTTGACCATATTCCTCTAATTTAGAATTCAGTTCTTCGCATGAAATATCATCTGCTATTGTCAAATCCACCAGATTTAATTCTAAAGAACTGTCATTAAAAGAAAAATGACAAAATCCAAATCTATTTCCTTTTTCTGCTCTACATTCAGCCTGAGAACATTTGTGGATATCAGATTCATTTCCAAGAGCTAAATAAAGCCATTCAACTTTCGGAGGACTGAATCTATTATCTTTTTTGATGAACTCCTTTTTAGGGATAAAACGCTCATAATCTGGTTCTTCTTTTTCATCTAGGATAGTACCCCTACCAACTAACAGTCCTTCCAAGTCTTTTATTTTTATCGTTTTATGCTCAATCCCTGAATGTTGATGGAACAAATCATCATAGACCTTCAAAAAAGTACAACGTTTTGCTTTTTCAACTTCATTATAAGTAAATATACCTTTTGCTAAAGCGTCTCGAAATTCTGACCAGGTTTTTCTTATTGTCTTTTCGCTTTTCTCAATTCCACTAAAATCAAATATTTGACCCACGCTAACTACTCCTTCCATAACATCTAATCCACTGCCTACCATACAGCCAACAGTCGAGTTGTCGGATTGGACAACATCTAAATCACTCACTCAAATTGAGTTTGCACCCTAATAACATCTATCCCAGTGCCACAACCTATGACATCTAATTCACAGCCTAAACCCTATGACTATTTTTGCAGTAGATATATTTCCATAATAATAAATCGAACTTTCATGGGAAATTGCTACTCCCCGAAAAAAGCCCGGAAATACGCCACTTTTCAGTCTTTATTTATCTTTTCTTGACATCAAAACTACCGTTTCCACATGACTTGTATGTGGGAACAGGTCGAAGGCGGTGGTGGCGGTTATGGTATAGCCGTTATCGTTAAGAAAACGTGCATCTCTGGCGAGAGTGGCGGGGTTACAGGAAACGTACACTACACGTTTGGGTTGTGCTTTAATTATTGCTGTGAGTGTTGATTCATCACTGCCCTTACGCGGCGGATCGAGAATAACCACGTCCGGCCGTTCGCCTTTTTCTATCAATTTCGGCACGATATTTTCTGCGCTGTCTGCGTAAAAAATTGCGTTCTCAATACCGTTTTTCACTGCATTTTCTTTTGCGTCTTCGATTGCACGTTCAACAATTTCTACACCTACAACGCTTTTTGCGTTTTTAGCGGCACACAGCGAAATTGTACCGATACCGCAATAAATATCCATCACGCTTGTATTTTCATCAATATCCGCATACTCCAAAGCTTTACTATACAGTTTTTCGGTCTGTACCGGATTGATTTGAAAAAAGCTTTGAGGGGAAATATCAAATTTTACTCCACAAAGTGTATCTGAAATCCTATCCTTACCCCAAAGAATTACATTTTCCTCCGTAAGCACAAGATTATTTCTCTTATTATTAATATTCAGCACTATGCTTACAATTCTATCCGAAACCTTTCTCAATTTTGAAATCAATTTTTCACGTTTCGGCAAACTTTTTGCATTAACGGAAACGACAACCATAATCTCATTTGCAGAAAATGATTTACGTGTAAAAACACGCCTGACAATGCCTTTATGCGACTTTTCATCATATGCACTGACATTATTTTCATTCATATAATCAATTACCGCGTCATTTATCTCCCTATTAATTTCATCACCAAGGCTGCAATCGTCAAGTGGAATAATGTCATGACTTCGCATTGCGTAGAAACCGCAAACATTTTTACCATACACATTTCCGACAGGAAAAACCATTTTATTTCTATACCGTTCCGGCACATCCATACCGACAATTCCGTCAACCTTAAAATTCTCAAACTTGCCTATTCTCTGCATCGCATTCTCAACAATATCACGTTTTATATCAAGCTGTGCGTCATACTTTATATGACGAATTTGGCAACCGCCACACCTTTTATAATGTTGGCACATAGGCTCACAACGTTTATCCGACGGTTCTGTAATCTCCAACGCCTTACCGTATGCAAAATTTTTCTGCACTTTGACAACAAGCATTTTAATTTTATCGCCGTCCACCGTTTGCGGTACAAAAACCGCAAATCCGTCTATATGCGCAACTCCGTTACCGTCCGAAGAAACAGAATCTATACAAGCAACGTACTCTTTATTTTTTTCAACAGGAATCATAATTTACCTCTTATTGTTTTATATAATAGTTTTATTATATCATTCATTAATGTTATATGCAAGATTTGAGCACAAAAAAAGAAGCGGCATAAACCGCTTCTTCTAAAATTCTTATTTAAGAATTAGTCGTTATTAACGATTAGGTAGATTTCTTGAGCTTCGTCCTTATCTGTAGTTCTAACTACTGCGAATACTACATCGTCGATAACATCTTCGTGTTCAAGGTTAAGAATATCTTGACCACCTACTGTTGTCTTAGCAGCCTTAACGTCAGGTGTTGATGCAATACCTTCGTCAAGAAGAACTCTTGAGTTATCTGATCTTGCTGCGAAGTCATATGTGTAGATCTTAGCGTTGCTGTAGTTTACTTCAAGACCTTCGTCATAGTTTACTACATACTTACCCTCAGCATTTGTTGTAACTGTACCGATTGTGATGTTGCTACCGCTCTTATCAACAACAGGACCGAATACAACGTTTACATCGTTGTCATCATCTGATAGAAGATCAGCGAACTTTGTATCTGCAAGAACTGATGATTGCTTCTTGAATGCGTTAGTTCTAAAGTCTTCAAATGATGAACCGTTTAGAACATTCTGAGCAGCGAATACTGAGTAGATTCTTGAGATGTAGCCTTCTGAGTTAGTAGCGTAAACAAGTACGTCACCTTCGTCAAATGCGTCTTCTGCAACTGTTTTACCAGCGTTACCTGTGATTACAACGTCATCATCAAGAACGAATTGCTTTTCTTCACCGTTTACAACCAAGTTGTAAGCTGTCTTATCGCCGTCTTTGTCGATTACTTCACTACCGTTGAAGATAGCAAGCTGTGTTTCTGAATTGAATACGCTTGATGTACCTTCTGTAATGATTACGAATCTGTATGTGTTGTCTGACTTAGACTTATCATAACCGTAAGCCACATAGTTGCTACCGTCATTTAGAGATGAAACAACTGAATATGAATCCTTTGTATCAACTTCTGATAGGTCAAGGATTACTGTTGAGTCAGCCATCTTAACTGAACCAATCTTGTTACCTGATTCTTTGTATTCAGCATCAGCAGCTGTTGGAGCGATTACGCCACCATTCTTAATTGTGATCTTGTTTGAAGATGAGCTTACTGAATATTCTACAACCTGTTCCGGATAAGCAACTGACTTAGGTTGTGATGTGCTATATTTAGGTTCATCAAAAGCTACTACCTTTGATTGCCAATCTTTTGTTGTTGTATCTATCTTATTTTCCTTTTTAGCATCTGAATAGAATGTAGCATACTTCAAGTATGTTGCATATTCATTAACCTTATCGCTGTCTACTTTGTACTCTTCTTCAGTACCTTTCTTAGTAATGATTTGAGCCATGTAGTCGCCGCCGGCCTTCTTGTAGATGTTCTTCAATACGCCGTAGTTCTTTGATACTGAGTTTTCGTCAGCCTTAGCGATTCTGCCGAAGTGATCAAGGTATAGGCTATATTCTGTTGATGTTTCAACATCGATATCCATACCTTCAGCAGCCTTATACTTTGTACCGCCGATTGTGTATTCACCCTTTGAATCGTTTCTGCTTGTGCACTTAACGCCGTCAACAACGTTTCTTGTAACGATTACATCATAGAAGCTTGAATCCTTGAATGAACCTGTTGTATCGTATGCAATGTTAAGTACGTCGTTTTGTTGAAGATCTTTAGCTTCGATATCTTTACCGTCAAGTTTGAATGAATATGTGTAGTTATCATCATCCTTGTTTACTGTCATCTTAGCTTGGATACCTGATGAATATGTATCGAAGTTTACTGATGTTTCGTTTGTCTTGTCGATAACTTCATCAACAATAGCTGTTACATATGAAGATACCATGATTGTGTTATACTTAGCTGATGTGCTTGTTGAACCAACTTCTGTTTCCTTTTGAAGTGTTACAGATGCTGTTTCGTTCTTATCAAGATAATCTCTTAGCTCTGCAATAGATTTTGATGATTCAACGCCGTTGATATAGATTTTAACGCCGTTTGTTGTATCAAGTTGATACTTTGTTGAACCCTTTGTTGTACCTGCTGGGAAGAAGTAAAGAGCTTCATCTGTTGACTTGTTTTCATCAAAGTCTTCTGAAGCAACTGTTACGCTCTTGTTTGCAGCAGCAGCAGCGATTGAAAGAATTGTGAATTCATCATCGTCATTCTTTTGGATAAGTGCCTGAGAATATGTTCTTAGGTAGTTATCAGCCTTTGAATCGCCGATGTACATATCTTCTGAAACAGGTGAATCTGCCTTAACTTCTTGATCGTCGAAGTTGTCAGCTTTTTCAACTTGGAATGTAACCTTGTCAGTATCAACTGAACCAGTCTTGCTTGTTTCTGTTACACGACCGTATACTTTGTATGCGTCATGCTTTTCTGTGAATAGAGTTTCGTATGCTCTGCCTTCTTTACCGTCTCTTGTTTCAAGATTAGGTGTCTTTGTACCGTTCCACTCTGGCTTCCAGCTTGCAATTACGCAAAGAGGAGTGTCCATAGCGTTGTCGATCATTTGAGCAACCTGAGCTCTTGTAAGTTCTGTGCTGTCTTTGATACCTGAGATACCCTTTGTGATATCAAGTGATGCAGCGTATGTCTTGTAGCCTATTGGCCATCCGCCTTGAGCTTGTGCATATGTTTCGTAACCGATAGCACTTACAAGCATCTTTTGAGCCTGTACATATGTAACGTTAGCGTCAGGATCAAATTCTGTATCGCTCATACCTGCGATGAAACCGTCAGCAACACCTTGGTTGATGTAGCCTTTAGCCCAGTGATCTGCTGAAACATCAGCGAACTTTGTTGATTCTGTTGATGCCTCTGCTGATGAACGTTCTGCAAGAGCGTCAACGATCATCTTTGTGATTTCAGCTCTTGTTACAAGCTTATCCGGACCGAATGTACCGTCTTCGTAACCGCTGATTACGTCAAGAGCTGAAAGTTCTTGAACAGCCTGTGCGTAGCTTGCTGTAGATTCTACGTCAGGGAAATCAACTGCGAAAGCGGCAACTGAAGATGCTACCATAGTAAGAGCAGCAACTGATGAAATTACCTTTTTGAGATTCTTATTCATAGTCTCAAATCCTCCCTTTTTGATTCTTTGTTTGTGAAGGGTTTCCTTAGATGTTTTGTATGCACCCTTCTTTGCATTACAAAACTACATTACACATTGATTATACCACGCAAACTGTGTATAAGTCAATGACGTATTACAGTTGTAAAAAAACTGTAATTCTTGTCACATCTCGGCTACAACCTGCTTTGCCGTTTTGTGACTCATATTACGGTAACAATTTTCAACTAACGCTTCTACCCTATTATTCGAAAACTGCTACTGAATATTTTACTCTTTCATAAAGCTGTTGTCAACTACTTTTTTCTGCCAACCCAATCTTTTTCATAAAATTTTATAATTAGCACAAAATCTATGTCCAATTCACGGACTTTTTGGTCAAATTGATTATGTCAACCAATGCTTTTATGTTTTACAATAGATTAGACGTATGTTTTCCGAAAAAGTTCCGCTTTTTTTGAAAAAATTTTAAAAAATTTATTGAAATCATTATTTTTTCTTAATATAATAGTGTAAACAAACTGAAAGGACTACACATATGGCTAAATATTATGCCGTCAGAAACGGCTATCATACAGGAATTTTTAACACTTGGAACGAATGTAAAAAGGAGGTTTCCGGTTTTTCGGGTGCGGAATATAAAAGTTTCACAAAGCTTGAGGACGCAAAAGCTTTTTTAGGCGAAAACGAACAAATCAGTTTATTCGATGAACCGAAAGAAAGAAAAAGCACCGCCGTTGCATATGTTGACGGAAGCTACAACATCTCCACAAAAGAATATGCGTGCGGAGTTATTATTTTCTATGAGGGGAAAGAAACGACATTCAGCCGAAAATTTTCAAATCCCGAAAACGCCTCAATGAGAAATGTTGCGGGTGAAATTGAGGGTGCAAAACTCGCAATGCAGTTTTGCATTGACAATCATATAGAAGAAATAGACATTTATTACGATTACGAAGGTGTCGAAAAATGGTGTACGGGTGTTTGGAAAACCAACAAATCCGGCACAATTTCTTACAAGCAATTTTATGACGAAATAAAAAAATCGGTAAAAGTTTCATTTAACAAGGTAAAAGGTCACTCCGGCGACAAGTACAACGATGTCGCCGACAGACTCGCAAAAGACGCTTTGGGAATTAAATAAATTATTTCTGCAGCAATGCAAAAACAGACAAGCCAATTAACCGACTTGTCTGTTTTTCTTTTAATACTTTTTCAAATCACAATACACTCTTATCCAACCGGTGTCAAGTTCTTTACTGCTCTTTTCCTGCCAAATATAGATTAAATCATTTTCAATCTTAACGCTGCCGTTATGGATTTGACTGTCATTATCGTTTATCACAACCGACGATGTATCAAATTGGATATAATATGCCGGTTTTGTTTCATCGTCAACATCAAGTGCGAATTTGAACATATCATTATTTTTATTGTCATTTACTATCGTCAAACCGTCAGGATAATAATAGTAATTGCCGTTATATCTGATTATTGACGCACCGAACGATTTTTTACCGTCCTCCTGTGCCGCCTCGGTTACAAAGTCATTCCATTCCCATGATGCAAGTTCAAATCTTCCATTTGTGCCGCTGTCAACTATAAGCGGTGCAATGTCATCATCTCCGACAACATCAATTACAAACTGTGCATATGCGCTGTTATCCCAAAGCGAACTTGAGTTTGACTTAACCGTAAGATGTGTCTGTCCCGATTTTTTCATATTAAGCTTATCCGCCGTTACGGTATACTTGCTTCTCGGAAGTTCTTCCCTTGCACCGCCTGCATATACTGCCGTTACAGTCAAGTTCTTTATAACCTTATCAACTTCTCTGCCTATGAACACCATTTTAGTCGGATTATTTTCGTCAAGCATATCGTCCTCATAATACGTATCAGGTCCGCTTACCGTCAAATATGCGATTTTTTCGCCGATTTGCGGTTTTTCCGCCACTTCAACCGACACGTCTTTCATAAGTGCGAACTTAATCTCTTTATCCGATATATCCTTATGCTTTTTACACATAAGCGCAAGTTTTTCTTCACCTGTTCTGATATAATAATTTGTCGACGGATATTTTTTACTTAATCCGGTCTTTTCATTAAGGCTTGAAATCAATTTTTGATAATTTCCGTTTTGGATAAGGTCGTGCCAATATGTTTCGCCTGTTTTCATTTCGTCCGTAAGCTCGTCCGAAAGCATATTCAGCATTATGCTCATATGCGTACTGCACTTTGCCTTATTACGATTTATAACACACTGCACAAGTGACGGTACTATTACCACGCACGACAAAATAATTACAACCGCTCCGACACCGAATTCAACCGGTTTTATTTTCTTAAATTTTGAGCCGATTGACGAAAATATATTTTCCAATATTTTCTTAATCTTTTGTGAATTTATTTTTTTCAAATTATTTTTTTTCAAAACTGCACCTCAAATTATAATTTTCTGTAAACCGCAAAATACATTGTTGTAAAGCACGCCAAACCGCCTATCAAATTTGAAATCGGCTCTGCCAAAAATACTCCGTTTACTCCGAACCATATCGGAAGAAGAAGTATAAGCGGTATTACCACTATTCCCTTTCTCAATATAGAAAAGAATATCGCAAACTTCGCTTTCCCTATTCCGACAAACACCGTCTGTCCCGTAAACATAAACGCCATAAGGAAAAATCCGAAAAAATATATATGCAATGACGGTACACCGGCGGTTATAAGTGCCGCATCGGCAGTGAATATTCCTATAAGGAATTTCGGAATCAGCAAAATTATAAACCATGCCACTGTACTGTATATAATAAGCATTGCCGCCAAATACCGTATCGCCTCTTTAACCCGTCCGTTTTCACCTGCACCGTAGTTAAAGCCGATTATCGGCTGTGCACCGTTTCCCAAACCCGTTACAGGCATTTGCAAAACTTCTCTTATAGAATTGATTATAGTCATAACTCCGACATACACGTCCGAACCGTAATTCTGCAAACTTACGTTACACGCAATCTGTACCGCGCTGTTTGTCACCGACATTGTAAATCCCGAAAGCCCTAAAACAAGTATCTTCTTTACACGTTTTGCCTGACAGCGCATTGCGGAAAATTTTATTTTTATAATCGTATTTTTGCCGGTTAAAAATTTAAACGTCCAAACCGACGCGGCAAGCTGTGACAAGACTGTCGCAAGTGCCGCACCCTGTACGCCCATTATATATATAAATATCGGGTCTAAAATAATATTCAGCACCGCTCCGATTACGACGGTAAACATACCCGTTTTACCGAAGCCCTGTGCATTTATGAACGAATTAAGTCCCAAACTCATCATAACAAACACGTTACCCAAGAGGTAAATCGTTATATATGAATTTGCATATTCAATCGTATTTTCACTTGCACCCAAAAGATACAAAAGCGGTCTTTTTACGATTAATCCGACAACCGTAAGACACAAACCGAATATTACAAGCAGTGTCACGCTGTTGCCGAGTATCGCCTCAGCCTCTTTTTCGTTGCCCTCACCGCGTTTTATCGAAAACAACGGTGCACCGCCCATACCGATAAGGTTTGCGAAAGCGATTACAATAGTTATAATCGGCAGACAAACTCCGACCCCCGTCAATGCAAGTGACGAATTTTCGCCCATTCTTCCTATATAAATTCGGTCTACTATACTGTAAAGTACATTGATAAGCTGTGCAAGCGTCATCGGAATAGAAAGTCTTAATATGTTTGATATTATACTTCCCTTTGAAAAATCGTTTACTACTTGTTTAGCCATTCTTCCGCCGCCTCAATTTGTGTTTGTATTTCTTTTTCAAGTATTCCGCCCGAATTTTCTTCGACCTTACAAATCACTTTACTTTGAGTCGTAAACATCACTCGGACAAAAAACTTATCCTCGACTTTATCGTATATTCTTCCGGCACTGAGCGTACCGCCGGCAATACTCGCCGGACTGTTTGCGATATATCCGACCTTGCCGATAATCGGCAATTTTACGGTTATCGCCTCTGAATCATATTTGTTTGACGGCTCTTTTACGCAGATAAGCACGTTTCCTATTGCAAAAGGCTTTTTATGATAATAATTCGCAAAGCCCGTTACCGTTACATACAAATCCTCCATAAATCCGCCCCCAATCATCAATATATTATCCGAACCTGTAAGCAGGTTCAAAAATCATATTTGTTATTATATCATTTTATATTTGTTTTGTCTACTTTTTTTACTACTCCTTCACCGTCAAATAAAGGAATAAAGCTTTCCGAAACAGTACCGCCCTCCTGCACAAAAGCATTTTCGACACCGATTTCAACCGCAAAATCAAGCACTTCGTCATATTCGCTTTCCGTAACTTTTCTGTTTATTTCGGGATATTTTAAAACACTTTCAAGCGGTGTGTACTGATTCATTATGCTCATATAAATATCATCGCCGTATGTGTTATACAGATATTTAATCACTCTTTTTGAATTGTCGGTATATGACGGCAAAACAAGATGTCTTACGATTATTCCGCGTTTCATCATACCGTTTTCGTCAAATTCACAACCTCCGGCTTGTCTTACCATTTCATCTATCGCTCTTTTTGCGTGTATCGGATAATCCTCTGCTTTTGAATACTTTTTTGCAAGTACGCTGTCGGCATATTTAAAATCCGGTAAATAAATATCTATATAACCGTCAAGCATTTTCAGTGTATCAACGCTTTCATAGCCGCCGCAGTTATACACAATCGGAATATCAAGTCCTTTTACCGCATCGAGTGCCTTTATAATATGCGATACATAATGAGTTGGTGTTACAAGATTTATATTGTTTGCGCCTTTATCCTGAAGTTCAAGAAATATTTCCGCCAACCTGTCCGATGTTATTTCAAAGCCTTTATGCTCCGAAGATATTTCTCTGTTCTGACAATACACGCACCCAAGATTACATCCCGAAAAGAACACTGTTCCCGAACCGCTCTCACCGGAAATACACGGTTCTTCCCACATATGCAGTGCGGCACGTGCCACATAAAGCTTATCACTCTGACCGCATACACCGACTGTCCTGCTTCTGTCAACACCGCAGTTTCTCGGACAAAGTCTACATTCTCTGTAATAATTCATCGCAATATTTCCATAACCTTGTCAAATGCCGCCGCTGTCTTTTCCAAATCAGCCTTAGTATGTGCGTCAGACAAGAACAGCGACTCAAATTGCGACGGTGCAAGATAAATGCCCTGTTTAAGCATTTCGTTAAAGTATACTTTGAATTTTTCAGTGTCCGACTTTGACGCGGTTTCAAAATTTGTTACGTCATTGTCCGTAAAGAATACACTCATCATTGAGCCTACTCTGTTTACACGAACATTCACACCATATTTTTCAGCCGACTTTTTAAATTCACCCTCAAGATATGCACCCTTTTGTTCAATTTCTTCATATATATAGGGGTTTTCCTGCAAATATTTAATCTGTGCGTTACCCGCCGCCATTGCAAGCGGATTACCCGACAATGTACCTGCCTGATAAACAGGACCTGTCGGCGAAACAAATTCCATAATCTCACGTTTACCGCCGTATGCGCCGACAGGCATACCGCCGCCGATAATTTTTCCGAATGTGACAATATCCGCGTCCAAACCAAATCTGCCTATTGCACCCGACGCAGATAATCTAAATCCCGTCATAACCTCGTCCACAATAAACACGCTTCCGTACTTTTTCGTTATCTCGCGAATTTTCTGCAAATATCCGTCTTTAGGCGGTACAACGCCCATATTTCCTGCTACAGGCTCAATTATAACTCCGGCAATTTCATTACCCATTTTTTCAAATGCGTCCTCTATTGCGTCAATATTATTGTACGGTAAAACAAGCGTATACTTTGCAAAATCTTCAGGCACACCTGCCGATGACGCACCTCCAAAAGTTGCCGCACCCGAACCGGCTTTTATAAGAAGCGAGTCGCTGTGTCCGTGATAACAGCCCTCAAACTTTATTATTATATTTCTGCCCGTGTAACCTCTTGCCAGACGTATCGCAGACATAGTTGCCTCCGTACCCGAATTAACCATTCTCACAACATCTACACAAGGAACAAGCGAACAAATTCTCTTTGCAAGCTCCGTTTCGGCAAGGCACGGTGCACCGAAAGACATACCTTTATCGCAAGCCTCCTTAACCGCCTCCAAAACGATTTCCTTACAGTGTCCCAAAAACATAGGCCCCCATGAGCCGACATAATCTATATATTCGTTTCCGTCAATATCGTATATCTTACTTCCGTTTGCACGTTCTATAAAAAGCGGATAAGTTCCGACATTCTTAAACGCTCTTACAGGCGAATTAACTCCGCCGGGTATATATTTTTTAGCCTCGTCAAAGGCTGTTTTGCTTTTTGATGTATCCACAATATATCATTCCTTTTCTAAACATATAAAAAAATTATACACCCTACTTAATTTATTGTCAATTCCCTTGATTTTTCGATATAATAGTGTTAAAATAGACAAGATATATTTCAGATTCCAATAAATTGTCCGGAACGTGCAAAATAATTATTATATTTCATAAATTGATAAACACAGTAAATGATAGGCAAGCCTACGGCTTACCTATGCACTTTTTGTGAAAATAAACTCTAACGTACAAACGTACGCCGACGAGTTCATTTTCGCAAAATCCGAACTAATTTCTTGAAATCTGATGAGATGTACAATATATCCGTTTTCGGTAAACAAATATTTATTTATTTTTGTTTTCAAAAGGAGAAGCAGGGCGAAATTCCCTCACAGTCACGCTACCGTACAGTCGGATCGCCTGCCGAAAATCGAGCGCATTTGTGCCTACGAACGATGGGTCAATGGCGGAATCATTCAGATTTTAAGCCATAGGATTTACCCAATCCCTACGGCTTTTTTTGGTATGTGAAAATCACAAGTTTTCTACACTCCCAAAAAGTTTCATAACTGATTTAAGTGGTCACTTGTGTGCTAAAACATATTTCATAAGAAGAAAAGGAGAAAAATTTATGTCTTTAGCAAACAGGAAAACAAAACTATTGGTGGCAATGCTTTCACTACTGCTTGTCATTCCTATGACAAACGCATTCGCAATGCACATTATGGAGGGTTATCTTCCTCCGAACTACTGTATTATATGGGGAGTTGTATGTATACCGTTCCTTATCGCAGGCGGTATCAGTATGCAAAAACAAGCAAAGAAGAACAACAAAACAAAAATACTTCTTGCACTTGCAGGAGCTTTCGTTTTCATTCTTTCATCGCTTAAAATCCCTTCAGTTACAGGAAGTTGTTCACATCCGACAGGTACAGGACTCGGTGCAATTCTTTTCGGACCGTCGATTATGTCTTTACTCGGTATAATCGTGCTTTTGTTCCAGGCACTTCTTCTTGCACACGGCGGACTTACAACACTTGGTGCAAACACATTTTCAATGGCGATTGCCGGACCGTTCGTTTCATTCGGTATATACAAGCTTTGCCAAAAGCTTAACGCACCGAAAGGTCTTGCAGTATTTCTTGCCGCAACAATAGGTGATATATTCACTTATGTGGTAACATCATGTCAGCTTGCACTTGCATTCCCTGACCAAAACTTCTTTGCATCACTTGTAAAGTTTATGGGAATCTTCGCGGTTACACAAGTTCCGATTGCCATTGCAGAGGGTATTTTGTCTGTTATGATATTCAATGTATTGGCTAAGAACTGTACAAACGAACTTAAGCAGCTTAATGTTATATAAGGGGGTATATATTAATGAAACTTTGGGTTAAAAATACAATATTAGCAGTTATACTTGTTCTTATAATTGCCGTACCGCTACTGTTTATGGGCGGTCACGAATTTGGCGGTTCTGACGACCAAGCATCAGACGCCATAAGTGAATTGGACGAAAGTTACGAGCCATGGTTTGAGCCGTTCTGGGAGCCGCCGTCAGGTGAAATCGAGTCACTTTTCTTCTGTCTTCAGGCAGGTGTGGGCGCCGGTATTGTCGGCTTTGTACTTGGCAGAGTAACAGCTAAAAAGAAAAATGATAATTGATAAATTAGCATATAATTCAAAACTCAGAAATATTGCACCTATTTCAAAACTTCTGTTTTCAATGTCGGTGCTTGTTATCTGCATATGGGCAAACAGCTTTTTGGTAAGCGTATTTACTGCGCTTACTATGCTGTTTCTTATTATTTTTATAGGAAAAACATCGTATAAAAACGTATTTCATCTTATGACTGTTCCGATAGTTTTTATTATTATGGGTTCAGCCGCAATAGCAATTTCAATCGGTCAAAATTCAGGCGATATGCTTTTTTCACTGCATTTCGGCAATACTTATTTCGGCATAAGCCATACAAGTCTTTTATCGGCGGTTCGCGTTATGATTAAGTGTTTCGGTGCGGTAAGCTGTATGTATTTTCTTTCACTTACCACGCCTATGGTTGATTTATTCACTTTGCTCAGGAAAAGCATTATACCGAATTTTATAATCGAAATTGCGGAACTGATTTACAGATACATTTTTGTGCTGTTTGACGTATCGCACAGAATACATACCGCTCAAGACGCACGTTTGGGGTACAGTAATCTTCGTGTAAGCTACCACTCAACGGCACAGCTTGCGTCAAACCTTTTTATACGTTCCTTTAATCAAGCCGAAAAAACGTATACCGCTATGGAGTCGCGCGGTTATGACGGCGAAATCAACGTTATTATGCCGAAGATTAATCATTCGGTCAAATTTAACGTATTTGCGGTCATATACGTCGTAATTACAACAGCGATTGCAATATTTTCAAGAAAGGCGGGGATTTGATGAATATTATCGAAACAGAAAACCTTTCATATAAATATGATGAAAGCCATTTTGCTCTTTCGGATTTGAGCATTGGCTTTGAAAAAGGGAAAATTACAACAATTCTCGGTGCAAACGGAGCAGGCAAATCAACATTGTTTCTGAATATGAACGGAATTTTAAAGCCACATTCGGGGACAGTAAAATTTATGGGTAAACCGATAGGTTATTCAAAAAAGGAAATCAGAGAATTAAGAAAAAGTGTCGGAATAGTTTTTCAAGACCCCGACGACCAGCTTTTTTCCGCGTCTGTTTTTCAGGATGTGTCTTTCGGTGCAATGAATTTGAAATTGCCGCAGGACGAAGTTGTTCATCTTACCGAAAATGCACTTAAACGCACAGGTATTTTTGATTTAAAAGACAAACCTACCCATGCATTAAGTTTCGGTCAGAAAAAACGTGCTGCAATAGCCGGCATACTTGTTATGTCGCCGGAGGTAATCATTCTTGACGAGCCGACGGCAGGTCTTGACCCAATGGGCGTAAGTGAGCTTATGCACCTTCTTCGCGACATATGCGAAAATGAGGGTACGACAATTATAATGTCAACGCATGATATTGACGTTGTGCCGATTTATTCGGACTATGTTTACGTTATAAATCACGGTAAGTTACTTACAGACGGTACTCCCGAAGAAGTATTCTCAAATCCGACGCTTTTGCGTGAACATAATTTAAGATTGCCGAGAATTGCACATCTACTTGAAATTTTGAATAAATGTGATAAACTTAATGTAGACTTCTCAAAAGCCACTATCGGCAAAGCAAGAGAAGAAATTTTAAATCTTATAAGGGGTAAATAACTATGGCAAAATTCTATTCCGTCGGAGTCGGTGCAGGTGACGGTTCATATATAACTCTCGGTGCGCTTCGTGCATTGGAACAGGCTGATATAATCGCCGTTCCCGTTAAAAAATACGGAGAAAAATCAACTGCACTTGAAATAATACGCAAGGAATTTGATACGGATAAAAAAGAAATTTCAGAACTTGAATTTCGCATGAGCGGGGACACTAAAATCAGAGAGGAGTCCCGCAGAAATTCAGCCGAAAAAATTATATCGGCTTTAAAAGACGGAAAAGATGTTGCAATGGTTACTCTCGGTGACGTTTCGGTTTACAGTACCTGCACATACGTTCACAATGCAGTGAAAAATGCAGGCTTTGAACTTGAAATTATACCCGGTATAACTTCATTTTGTGCCGCTGCGGACAAGGCACAGATAAGTCTTTGCGAGGGAAACGAATCGGTTGCGATTATTCCCTCGCTTAAATCAAATTTACTTGAAAAATATATTGCCGATTTTGATACGGTTGTGATTATGAAATCGGGCAACGATACAGATGTAATATACGACATTTTAAAAAAGTACGGACTTGAAAACAACGCGATTGTTTCAAGCTGTATCGGTATGGAAAACGAAATTATCGAAAAAATACAAAAAGGCAAATCATACGGTTATTTTACAACCGTTATTGTAAGAAAATAATCAGAAAGGTTATGGGATAATGGAACTGCTTGCAGTGAGTATCAGCCACGAAAATACTCCAATATCAATTCGTGAGAAAGTATCTTTTACAAAGAAAAAACAGGCTGAAATTTTAAAGTATATAAAACAGAATATCGCTGAAGAATGTGTGCTTTTGTCCACTTGCAACCGTTGTGAATTTTATCTTGCGGGGTATAATATGAAAGATAAATTCATTGACTGTTTAGTGTCCCTAACCGATGAATTTGTTAAAAAGTACATAAGCATATATGAGGGCGACGATTGTTCGCGTCATCTTGCACTTACCGCGTCGGGGCTTAAATCAATGATTCTCGGTGAGGATCAGATTTTAGGTCAGGTTAAAGACGCGCACGAATTTGCCAAAGAACATTTGTGCTGCGGAAAATATCTCAACACTCTTTTCCGTATTTCCGTAACGGGTGCAAAAAAAGTTAAAACGGAAACGCTTTTATCGAAAACTCCTGTTTCCGCGGCAACCATTGCAATAAAACAGTGTCAAAATATTTTGGGGACACTAAATAGCAAAAACATATTAATTATCGGTGCAAGCGGAAAAACAGGCTCTATCGTTCTTAAAGATTTACTGTCCCTTGACGGTGTAAATATTTATGCCACTTCGCGTACGCATGACGGCATTATAAACCACATTGACGGTGCGATTACCGTTGATTACGACAAGCGTTATGATAATCTTGATATGTATGACGCCGTAATCAGTGCCACGTCCAGTCCGCATATCGTACTTGAAAAAAGCAGAGCAAAAAACGCAATAAAGACTTGTAAAAAGCGAGTTTTTATCGACCTTGCAGTACCTCGTGACATTGAGGTATTCGAGGATGAATACACAGTTTACAAAAATATTGACGATTTAACCGAAATCGCGGACAACAACAGCAGAATTAAACAACAGGAAATTATGAAAGCCGAAAAAATTCTTCAAAAATATATTGATGAATTTCGCATTTGGAAACTTTTTTCCGAAAGCGAAACATTATTCAAATCGGCAGAGAATAAAATTGAAAACGAGAGCGAAAAGAACACTTTTCGCCATAAAATATATAATCTGAAATCAGACAACAATTATGCAAAATTCAGTGAATTTATTATTTTGCTTAGGGAGAAATTAACGTGAGTATAATAAAAATCGGCTCAAGAAAAAGCCAGCTTGCAATCAAGCAAACAGAGGCTGTAATCAAAAAATTGAAAGAGCATTTTCCAAACGACACTTTTGAAATTGTCGGCATTTCAACAAAGGGTGACCGTCAGCTTGATAAGTCGCTCCAAAGTTTCGGCGGAAAGGGTGTTTTCATAAAAGAAATCGAAACCGCACTTTTAAGCGGTGAAATAGATATGGCGGTGCATAGTGCAAAGGATATGCCGACAGAAATTTGCGCCGGTCTTACGATAAGTGCCGCACTTCTTCGCGACGACAGAAGTGATGTTCTTGTTCATTTTGGGGACACTGAATTATCCGACATAAAAATAATCGGTACAGGCAGTGCAAGACGTCAGTCACAGGCTGAAAAACTGTTCCCGAACGCTGTTTTTAAGCCAATCAGAGGTAATATCGGCACTCGTCTTGAAAAAGTCAAAAACGGTGAATACGATGCGGTTATTATGGCTCGTGCCGCAATAAACCGTCTTGCCGTTTCCGACGTTAAAATCGAAAATCTCGGCGATAATTTCATATGTGCCGCAGGTCAGGGAATTCTTGCCATTGAAACTGCCGTCGGCAAAGCCGATAAATACACACAGGCGATAAATGATAAAGTCGCAATGACCGAATTAAAATGCGAACGTGCATTTTTGCAGTACACAGGCGGTGGCTGTCATGCACCGTGCGGTGCGTCGGCTGAATTTAACGGTAAAGAAATTAAAATGTGTACGTTTTTCAAAGAAAACGACAAAGAAATTTATCTTGAAATGTTCGGAAACGATCCGATATTACTCGGCAAAAAAATGGCTGAAATAACGCTTGATAAAATTAAGGAGTAAATCAAATGGTATATCTTGTAGGTGCAGGACCCGGTGACAGCGGATTAATCACGCAGAAAGGTCTTGAATGTATAAAAAAAGCGGACGTCATAATTTACGACCACCTTGCAAATCCGACTTTATTGAGCTATGCAAAAAACGACTGTAAATTGATTTATGCCGGAAAAATCGCAGGCAATCATCACATGGTACAGGAGGAAATCAACAAAACCCTTGTTAAACACAGCCGTTTCGGAAATGTTGTACGTCTGAAAGGCGGCGATCCGTTTATTTTCGGTCGCGGAGGTGAAGAAATTATCGCGCTGATCGAAAATAATATTGACTACGAAATTGTACCCGGTATTTCTTCTTGTTACAGTGCCGCCGAATATTGCGGTATTCCAGTCACTCACCGCGGAGTTGCAACTTCGTTTCACGTTATAACAGGTCACGAAAAAGTCGGAAATGAAACGGTTAATTACAGCGCACTTGCAAAACTCAGCGGAACACTTGTTTTTCTTATGGGGCTTTCGTCTGCCGAAAATATAAGCAATAAGCTTATTGAAAACGGTAAATCGGAAAATACACCTGTTGCCGTAATTTCAAGCGGCACAACGCCGCGTCAAAAATGTGTTACGGGGACACTAAATAATTTATCTGCATTGGCAAAACAAATGACTTCTCCGGCGATAATTCTTGTCGGTGATGTGGTGAATTTAAAGCAAGATTGGTTTAAACAAAAAAATACAAAAATACTCACAACCGCAACACCGTTAATGAACAAAAGCATAAAAAATGCGGCGACCGATTTTGACATAACGGAGCTTCCTTTAATCAAAGCAGTTCCGATTAATTTCGACTTGTTTTCAAAAGCGGATATAGCACACTTTTCACATATAGTATTTACAAGTGCAAACGGTGTTAAAATATTTTTTGAATATTTACAAAAATCAAAAACCGATATACGCACTTTAAGGGACACTAAATTCTCTGTTGTCGGAAAAAAAACAGCCAACGCACTTGCAAGTTACGGCATATATGCCGACATGGTTTCTCAAATTCATTCGGGACTTGAGCTTGCTCGCCTAATGTGCGAAAAGTGCAGTAAAAACGACAATATTCTTTTAATTCGAGCCGAAAACGGTGCAAGCACCATACCGAATATTTTAAGTGAAAATAATATTAATTTCACCGATATGCACCTTTACAGAACAGAAACCGACAACTCAAAACAGGAACTTTTGAATTTATGTCTAAACGATACTGACTATGTCATATTATCAAGCGGTTCTGCCGCAAAGGCATTTTCCGAAATGGCAGACACGTCAAATGTAAAGCTGATTTCAATAGGAAACGAAACAACAAAATCCGCCGAAAAATGCGGGCTTAAAATTTATAAAACAGCCGACAATGCAACCGCAGAAAGCATTATCGACTGTATCAGGAGGGACACTAAATGATCAGACGACCAAGACGACTTCGTGTGACAAAACAAATTCGCGACCTTGTACACGAAACTTCGATTGACAAAACAGACTTAATATATCCGATGTTCATAATTGACGGCGAAACAGAAGATATTCCGTCAATGCCGAACATCAAGCGATACTCGCTTACCGACCTGCCGTCCGCACTTGACGAAGTGGTTTCGGCAGGTGTCGGTGCGGTGCTTTACTTCGGTATTCCGAAAACAAAAGATGAATTCGGCAGTGAGGCATACAATGAATTTGGCATTGTTCAACGTGCAATCCGCCTTACAAAAGAACTGTATCCCGATTTAATCGTAATTGCCGATATTTGTCTTTGCGAGTACACTTCGCACGGTCACTGCGGTGTTATCGAACACGACTGTATCGTCAACGACAAGACTTTACCGCTTTTAGCAAAAGCGTCGGTGGCTTGTGCAAAAGCAGGTGCGGATATTGTTGCACCGTCGGATATGATGGACGGACGAGTAGGTGCAATACGTCAGGCACTTGACGAAAACCGCTTTGAGGACGTACTTATAATGGCATACAGCGTCAAATATTCATCATCATTTTACGGACCGTTCCGCGACGCAGCTGACAGTGCTCCGTCGTTTGGGGACAGAAAAAGTTATCAAATGGATTTCAGAAATAAAAAAGAGGCAATTATCGAAACACAGCTTGACATTGACGAAGGTGCGGACATAATCATGGTGAAACCCGGTATGCCGTATCTTGACATCGCAAAAACGGTCAGCGATACTTTTAGTGTCCCTCTTGCAATATATCATGTAAGCGGTGAATACTCAATGATTAAAGCCGCCGCACAAAACGGTTGGATTGACGAAAAGTCAATCGTCCTTGAAAGCCTTACCGCAATGAAACGTGCCGGTGCAAAAATGCTTATAACCTACTACGCGGTTGAGGCTGCAAAGTGGTTGGAGGAAAACTGATGTTTCCGATAATGCTGAATATACGCGGAAGAAAATGTACCGTTGCAGGCGGTGGAAATGTTGCGGAAAGAAAGGTTAAAACGCTTTTAAAATACGGTGCAGACGTAACTGCAGTAAGTCCTGTTTTTAAAGACGGATTTCCAAACGTCAAACGACTTGAAAAAGAATATTCCTCAAGTGACATAGAAAATTCTTTTCTTGTCATAGCCGCAACAGACAACAAAGAAGTAAATCAAACGATTTACAATGACGCAAAAAAACACAATATTTTAGTGTCCCTATCTGATGACACAGAGCATTCCGATTTTATATTACCGTCATCAAAAAACTACGATGACATAACGATTTCTGTTTCGACAAACGGCAAATCACCGGCACTTGCGAAAAAAATCAGACAAATTAAATCAAACGATTTAGAATTTTACGCAAGCATTTTACCTATAATAGAGAAATACAGAAGTATTTTAATAAGCGAAAGCAGGGACACTAAAAAAGAAATATTAAATTTTATGGTTTCAGATGAAATGCTTGAAATTGCAAAAGAAAGTTTAGAATTATATGAACAGAAAATAAAGGAGAAAATATGAAAACTGCAATACTTGTCATAAGCTTTGGCACAAGCCACCGCGATACGCTTGAAAAAACAATCGGTGCTGTCGAAAAAAAGCTTAAATATGAATTTAAAACAGATGTTTTCCGTGCATTTACAAGCGGTATGATTATTAAAAAGCTCCGTGAACGTGACGGAATAGAAATTGATACTGTAGATAAAGCACTTGAAAAATTATATAAAAGCGGTTACACAGATATTTTTTGTGTCCCTACTCACATTATGTGCGGTATTGAATACGACAAAGCTTGCAGAATGATTGAGAAATTTAACGACAAAATGAAAATCAGAATTTCTCGTCCGCTTGTTACCGAAACGAGTGACTATTACAACATTGTTGATATTTTCAAACACAGACTTACCGACAAAAACAGACTTTACGTTTTTATGGGACACGGCAGCGACCATTTTGCGAATGCCGCCTACCCTGCCCTTGATTATCACTTTAAAAATGCCGATATGAACAACGTATTTGTCGGTACTGTTGAGGGCTTTCCCGACCTTGAAACAGTCATCTCCCACGCAATTAAAACCGATATAAAGAATGTAACACTACTCCCGTTTATGCTTGTATGCGGCGACCACGCGAAAAATGATATGGCTGTCGAATGGAAAGAAGAATTTGAAAATAACGGTTTCAATGTCGAGTGTGACCTTACAGGACTTGGCGAAATTAAAGAAATGCAAGATATGTACGCCGAGCATTTAAGAAATGTTTGGGGACAGTAATAAAAGAGCCTGTCGACAAAATGTCGACAGCTCCAAAAATCACATCGTACGATGTAATTTTTGAGTATTGTTATAGAAAAAATCATAAAGTTCCTCCAAAGTCGAAACTTTAGATTTTAAGTCATTTCTGCCGCGCAGGTCGCCAGAAATGATTTTTATTGAGGTTTTTTTCAGTAGTTTTGCCTACGGCAAAACCGCTCTTCGAGCGTTGGATGTCTTTCCGATACGACCTCAAACTCCCAAGAACAAAGTAGACAAAACCATAACGGTTTTGTCTTAAACTAAAAAAAAGTGCCTTTCGGCACTTTTTTATTTTGTTATTTTCAAAGTTTCTGCTTTTCCGTATTTTCTAAACAGTGTTTTACCCTCTTGTTGAGTTGTTTCCCAGCCTTTTGACGTTGTACGCGCATTACCGGCAACTTCAACCGTCATCATACCGCCGTCACAGAATTTAATCGTTGCACCCTTATCATTCTTTGAAATTTTTGCAGGTACATTCACCGAAGTGATATTTATATCTTTATTTTCACCGTTCTTTGAAATCTTTACGCCCTTATCAAGTGACGCATAAATGCAGTTATCTTTTTTATATGCAACACTTGCGTCTATATTAAATTCATCAACCGTAACACCGTCGGCAAAAATCACTTTTACACCGGTAGAATTTTGATAATTCTTATCATACAGCGGAATATCCTCGTTTTTTGCCGCCGCCGACAAATACAAAGTATCATTATCCCACTTTGCACTGACCCTGTTGTTATATGCCGCCGCAGTCATCTTTGCAAGCTGATTTTCCTGTACGAAATTATAGCCGTAATCATCTACAAGCGTATCAACCTTTTTAATCTTCTCCTCCTCGCTGTCCTGCTCACGGTAAACGTAATCGCAGTGATTGTAGAAAAGAATAGGCACTTCATACTTTGCGGAAATCGCCGAAAATTCGCTATTTCCGTTCGGTGTATTTGACGGTTGAAGCATAAGCTGACCGTTATCGAGATAGAACGGAACAAGAATTGAATTTTCCGCGCTTACTTCCGGTACGGCGATACTGTTCGGAGTCTGCGAACCGCTGTTCCAATAAAGTCCCGCATCAAACTGACTCTTGTATGTTCCGTCATAACCGCTCATATTATCAAAATGCGTGTCATAACCGATTTTACTTGTTCTCCATGTATGCTGATTTACACCGCTTCCTGTCCATGGAAGTCCGTATGACTCAAACGCATTTTTTTGATATTCAAGCTCCCTTTGGTCATGCGTACTGTCGGCATATTCATTTGAAAGTGCGTGTACACCGACATAGATTCCTCTGTCCTTAAAACCGTCAAGCTGTTTCTGCAATTTTTCACGATACGGAAAATAATCGCTGTCTATAGGAACAGCCATACCGTATTCAAGTGAGCCGACAACCAAATCTTTGTTGCCGTCACCGTCAATATCATAAAATCGCGGTACACTGTTCGCACCGAATTTCAGATTATTATTACCCTTATAATTGCTTTCATTGCCTTCAATATAACCGTTAAAAACATTATTTTCAAACTTCGCGATATATCCCTCAAACGTACCTGCGTAAAGCTCATTCACGCCGTCACCGTCTGCGTCGGCTATACAAGGCGAACACCAACTTTGACCTGTATCAACGGTTTCGTAAGCATTAAACAAAACACTGTACTCACCCATATCGCCGTAATATATTCTCATTTCGCCGTTTCGTGAGCCGACCGCCATATCAAGCACGCCGTCACCGTTCAAATCACCGATTGACGGCATTGCGTCGGTAAGTCCTGTTTCAAGAATGATGCCTTGATCGTCAAGCACCATACCGTCAGATCTTTTAAAGCAATGGATACTTCCGTTTTCATCACCTGTAATTATTTCATCAACACCGTCATTATCAATATCGGCAGTTGTAGGTGATGAATATGCACCGACCGAAATTTGATTTCCGTCCATATCGGTAAACATAGTCGCAACGTCAAGTTCGTAATTCGATTTCATTCCCGTACCCTCGAAATAGTACAGTTTTCCGTCCGCACTTCCGCAAATCAAGTCCATCTTGCCGTCACCGTTAAAGTCCGTCGGACACGGATAAGCACGTTTTATATAATCGTGGCTGTCCTCAAAATAGCTGATTGTGTTATCGTCATAATCAAGTGACAGCCATTCCTTTGCGGTTACAAAGTGCGTTCCCGATGAATACGCATTTTCATACGGATCCATTGCAAATTGACCGTTATTATTCAGTGCATACGTCACGCTTTCGGCACGTCTGAACAAATATACGGATTTCTTGCAAGCGTGAATGACGGTACTTGACCGTATCTTTCACACATTTCCTCAAAAATTTCCGCCGAGCCGTTATCTATACCCGTAATATCCTCATAGTGAAGCTCCCACGAGGCAACAGGCTTTGCAAAGCTGCCCAAAACGTGTTCAACGGCATATCCGTAATTTTTAAGCGAAACAAATTCCGCAAAATAATCTCTGAGCAATTTATTTGCACCGACCGTTGTTGCTGAAAGGTATTCGCCTGTATCATCGGGAGAAAGATTGTTTACGGAAAATGAATTCGGTAAAAGCGGATTGGTGAAGAACACATAACCGTTTCCGTACTGATTTACTGTATAAATTCCCACATTATCCTTTGACGCAATACATTCCGCTGTTGACGGAACAACGCCGACTCCGTAATCTTGATTTACAAGCACATCATTATAATCGGCATAATTTCTGTACAACATCGAAAAATCAGACAAAAGCGACTGAATTTTCTTTATTCCTTTATCGCTGTTTTCGGGATAAATCATATCAACCGGACAAGAATCAATCGTTACAAAGTCCTCCGCACCGATAAAGTCCTTATCAAATACGTTATACACATCATTGTCAAGAAAAACACTTCCGCCGTTTGATACATATTCCTCAACTGCACTTGCATTAAAACCGCCTGTTTCCACAACGCTTTTATCAATGTACAAAACATCATAATCCGACAAATCACCGATGTTTGACGCGTCGATTTTATCGGCGGTCAATGTTGCAACGGTTGATTCATTTAAACTGTTTAAAGTGTTTTTTGCCGTAACACTGTCCGAGGACGAAATTACCGCTGTAGACAATGTATCGGGATTTTTTACCTGTTCATTTCCGCACGCCGTAAGACAAAGCACTGCAAGAAATATTGGTATAAGTTTTTTCATAAACTTTCTCCTTTTAAAATGCCTCATATATAAATGTACCGTGACCGGTAAAGAATATACATATTAAAATGAACATTGCAAGGTATATTAAAAATGTTCCTATTGTTTTTAATTTTTGTTTCATATAAAGATCCTTCCAAAAATTGTTCACAGCCAACTTGCGGTGCTGTACATATGTACTGCCCCCGGTTGCATGGGCGAGCAGCAGACTATCAGTCTGCGACCAGCCCAAGCAAAAAGTAGTGCTGTGGGCGATTTTTCTACAACCATTCATCTATCATTTGAGTGAAGATAGCTGAACCCACGTCATAATTCAAATGTCCCGTATCGTAAAAACATTCGGGTGACAAAGCAGTTTCCATATCAAGCACTTCCACGTTATACTTATCAAATACTTCGTTTGCCATAGCCTTGACTTCACCCAATAATTCAGGCTGTTCAAGTTTCGTATTCCACGGCATCCAAACCGCCCTAACCCTTATATTATTATCATTACAGTAATTTATAATCTTCTCAAGTGCAGCCACATTCTTTGAAAACTTCTCCGTCGGAAGATTGAAAAATTCGTCTTGATAATTTTCCATAGTCTTTTCAAGCATTTTATCCGACATTGCGCCATGATAAATATGCTTTTCCTGCGGAAGATATTTATACGGCAAAGGACTTTCGCCGTTTAACAGCTTATCAAAGCCGTCTGTTATCATAGGATAAAATCTGTCACGCTCAAAATACACATACGGCTCATACAACTTTTTATGCCATATATATGTCGGATTGGTTTCAAACTCATCATACAACGTTAAATAATTCAGTCCGATAACAAGTTCAGAGCCGATATTTATATGCTTCTTCTCAATCATTTCCCACAAGTCGGTAACAACACCGTAGTCAAGACCGAGATTGACATATCCTTTACTGCTCTTGTCCTCCATATATGCCGAAATAACAACGCTGTTTCCGAAAAACACCTTATCCCAAACTTTTTCGGGGTGTTTATACTGCGTTATTTCAAAATCGTTTTTCACAAAATAATCACTGTTTACTATGAAATTGTTATAAGTCAGTGCCAAATCACCGACCGCTATTGCAAGTACAATCGCAATTATTGTTACAATCTTTTTCATATTCTTATAAATCCTTTAAGTATCTCAAAAAACTGTGCAGGTGTTACGGTAAACATCAATGTATTAAATGCAAAAAGCATATTTACTATAATACATCTTGCAATATAGACAGGCTTTTTCATCTTACGTTTTTCCGCCTTTGTAAGTCCCAAAAGGTTTTCAAGACCAAGACACAAGCCGTTATAAATACCGCCGATAACGTACACCCAAGTAAAACCGTGCCACATTTCCATAACGTACATTACAAGAAAGCCCATTCCGGCTGAAGCAAGTTTTCCGAGTTTTTTACCGTTTAATACAACAAAAATATGTTCTCTGACCCAATCGGAAAGAGTTATGTGCCAGTTACGCCAGAACTGCGTAAATGATGCCGCCGCCCAAGGCTTTCTGAAGTTTTCGGGCACTGTATATCCCATAACCGAGCCTACGGCTATCGCCATATCGCTGTAACCCGATAAGTCGAAGAACAGGAACAGATAGCTGAAAACCACTATCGCAAGGCTTACATACCAATGTTTTTCGCTTGCGACAAGGAAGTTAAAGAATGTACTTACAAAGTAAAGTACAACCATTTTCTTAAACATACCCTTTATAAATCGCTTTACGCAAGTTATAAATCTGTCTGTCGTTAGCGGTACGGGTTTATTATATACCTTTTGAAAATCTCTGTATCTGAAAATCGGACCTGCCGTAAACGTCGGGAAAAACAACATATAATTCACATACGTCAAAAACGGAATATCCATATCCGTATAGTACACGAAGTACATAACGTCAACCGCTTTTAGCATATGATACGCTATTCCCACAAATGTAATTATTACAGGAAGTTGCGGAAAAAACTCCGTCATTCGTCCGTAGAAAAACGGCACTGTACACAAAATACTGAACAGTACGAAGAAAAACCGCCGTGTTTTTTTCAGCGGTTTCAGTATTCGTGCGAAAATAAATGTTATAAGTGTATAGCATACAATCGCTATGGCAAGCTGCCACGAAACATATGCTATAACTGCTATACTTGCAAATACAAGAACTTTAGGTCCGAAATCTTTTTTGAAAATCAGCCTTGAAAGTCCTGAAATCAGTATCATTGCACCACAGGCTATAAAAAGTCTTAAAAGTACATCTGTCTGAAGATACCACATTTATCCGTTACCTTTCTGATTATGATAATTTATTTTCGACAACCTCAGCTATTTCTTCGATTGTATTCATCGGATAAAGTGTTATATCCTTTTGTGTGATTTCGATGTTGTATGTCTGTTCGATAAAGTGGATTATTTCAACCGCGCCGAATGAATCGACAAAACCTTCGTTGAACAAATGTACATCATCTGTAAAATCAGGATCATCATCAATTTCAAATTTCTCCTGTATGAATGCTCTTAGTTTTTCTTTGATTTCTTCCATTTTAATTATCTCCTTTTTTGATTTTAATTTCCTTGTTTCGGCTGAAAGAAAATTGTTCACAGTGCTGTGGGCAATTTTACTCAGCCGTAATATAAGTTTTTCTTAAACCGACTCTGTCTATCTTTCCGCTCGGTGTGTGAGGGAACTTTTCCATAGTTACGATTTTGCCCGGTACCATATATGCCGGAACATATTTTTTAAGCTCCATCTTAAACTTTCTTGCGACAATTTCTGCTGTTGTTTCGATAAACAATACAATCTCCTGTTTATCCGCATCAAACAATGCACATGCACTTGCGACATTCTCAATAGCCGCCGCCGCACTTTCAAGGTCACCGAGTTCAATTCTGTTACCTCTCAATTTAATTTGGCTGTCCTTTCTGCCTATGAAAATTATATTGCCTTCTTCATTTTCATAAACAAGGTCGCCTGTACGGTAAATTCTGTCGTGATATTTTGTATTAAGCGGATTTTGAACAAATGCTTTTGCCGTAATCTCCGATGAATTCCAATATCCGAGTGCAATACCCGTACCGCTTATGCAAAGTTCACCTTGTTCACCGACAGCACATTGCTTATCATCATCGTTCAAAATCAATGCACGCATATTTCTGCAAACCTTACCTATCGGTAAAGTTTCGTGATTTTCATATTCTCTGTCAACAATATAATACGTTGCAATATCCGTTGCCTCTGTCGGACCGTACATATTTACATACATACATTCGGGCAAATATTTTCTCCATATATTAAGCTGAGTATTCGGCATTACTTCGCCTGCAAACAATATCAGTTTTAATGCACTCAAATCGGCATTTTCAAGCACACCGCCGTTTGCAACGCTTATCATAACGGTCGGTACCCAGAAGATAACGGAAATTTTGTTTTCCGTCATATAATCCATAAGTTTTTCGGGATACATAAAAAGTATCTCGGGAATTATCATAGTTTTTGCACCTGTATAAAAAGCGGTATACATATCAAAAACAGAATTGTCAAAGTGGAACGCCGACTGCATACCGATTACGCTGTTTTCGTCAATAGGAAATGTTTCGACAATCCATTCAATATAATCTATAACACCTCTGTTTGAAATTGTAACGCCTTTCGGCACACCTGTTGAGCCTGATGTGTACATAATATACGCAGGGGCAAGATCGCACACCCCCCCCAGCGACTTATCAACCGCCGCATCATCGGCTTGTCCGTCTGCAAGCTCATCAAATATAAGTATCTCTGTGTCAAGATCAAGACTTTCAAGTTTTGTCTTGCCGTCCGTATCTGTTATTATTGCGGTCGGATGAAGATTTTCAACGGTCTTTTCCATTCTCGCCATCGGTATTGCGTAATCAATCGGAACATACGGTGACGCACTGTAAAGCGAACCCATAAAGCTGATTATTGATTTTATGCTTTTCGGCAAATACACGATTACAGGACATTTTCTGCCTGTTTCAACTCTTTTAATAAGTTCACTTCCTATTATACGGCTTTTTTCTCTCAATTCCTCAAAAGAAATACTTCCGTCCTTATCTTCAAATACTGTCTTATTTTTAAACTTTTCCGCCGCCTGCTCCAAAAGGCACACGGCACTTTGCATCATTGTTTCCATAGCTTTTCCTTTATCCCAAAGATTTCTTTAGTGTAACTCTGTCAATCTTGTCATTTGCGGTATGCGGAAATTTTTCCATAACAACAAGGTCACCCGGCAACATATAATTAGGTATATACTTTTTAAGTTCAAGATTAAGTTTTCTAAGCCTAAATGCCTCGCAGCTTTCTATAAACAACACAATCTTCTGATTTTTCTCGTCAAACACCGCACAAGCACCTTTAACTCCGCCAACACACATTGCGGCATTTTCGATTTCGCCAAGCTCAATTCTGTTACCTTTTACCTTAACCTGATTATCCATTCTTCCCAAGTAGATAATAAGTCCTTCATCATTCACATATGCCAAATCGCCTGTACGATAAATTCTTTCCTCATAATACGGATTAACGGGATTTTGAATAAATGCCTTTTGCGTAATTTCGGGATTATTCCAATATCCAAGCGATACGCCTGTACCTATAACGCATATTTCGCCTTGTTCATTCGTCTTTGCGATTTCATTCTTTTCGTTAAGGATTATAATACGCATATTCTCGCAAGCCTTACCAATCGGAAGTGAATCACTGTCCTTGAAAGGTCTGTCGACAATATAATAAGTACATACGTCCGAAATTTCCGTCGGACCGTAAAGGTTTGCGTATGTGCATTGTGGCTGGGCTTTGCGCCATATATTAAGTTGAGTATTCGGCATTACTTCACCGCAGAACACCACATTTTTAAGCTTCGGCAATTCAATCTCCGAAAGCACTCCCGAATTTGCCACATTAATCATAACGGTCGGTACCCAGAATATTGTCGTAATATCATTATCACGCACAAATTCCGGCAACTTTACAGGGAACATAAACAATGTCTCAGGAATTATCACCATTTTTGCACCTGTCAAAAGACAGCTGTATATATCAAATATCGAATTATCAAAATAGAACGGTGCTTGATTTCCAAGTATAGAATTTTCATTGATATTAAATGTCTTTGCAACCCAAATTGCATAATCTATAACGCCTCTGTGCGGCACTGTAACGCCTTTCGGTGCACCTGTCGAACCAGATGTGAACATTATATAAATAGGGTCTGTATCAATTACCGAATTAAGTGTTTTTTCAATAAGCTCCCCGTCCGTTTCGGTCTCAACGATTTCCTCATATATATGAATACTCATTGACTCGGGTATGTTCATAGTCTTTAAAGTTTCCATACCCTGTGCGTCTGTGATTATATGACCTCTGCCTTGAAGTGAGTCAACAATTTTCTGTATTCTGTTCGCAGGCATATCGTAAGCGGTAGGCACATACGGATTTGCACTGTACATCGCACCCATAAAACAAACCAAACACGATATGCTTTTCTTCAAATACACCATAACAGGTGCAGGCATATATCCTTGCGGAGTTGTCTTTGCAAGTGCCGTTCCGACAGCCTTTCCCTTTCTCTGCAATTCACTGAAACTAATTTCGCTCCATTCATCTGATATTGCAATTTTATCGTTAAACTTTTCAGCGGCTCTGTCAAGTAATTTTACCGCAGAATTCAAATGCGTCATAATTTCCTCCATACTGAAAACACCGTATTTTGTATATAGTAATCTATTCTAATTATAGCATTTTACTTATAATGTGTCAAGTTTGACCGATTTTACAAAAGGCATTGGCAAAACCGAATAAGGAATATATAATAATACCGTAATACCGTTGTCGGTGCGTATAACGGCACGTCATCGATTTCAGCCGTAAACATAGGCAGTCAGCTTATGCAGAATTATTACAAGCTTTGTAATCGGTTGTTCAATGGGCTGTACCGTGTTGACAGGCAGACATATCGGAGAAGAAAACGGAAGTAAACCGGCAACAAAAACGCTCAGCTCTTTTTCGTCAATTATTATATTTTGCAATACAAAATCGAAAAAACTTAAATTAAATTCAAAAATCTGTTGTGTTCAAAGATTGGATTGAACAAAAATTCCTCGTCAAAGAAATCAATATTATCCTGACAATGTTCAACCTCCTTTGAATACAACACACAATTTTTTATTCTGTCTTTAAGCGAAAATTCTTTTCCGTTTCTAAGCCAACGTGCAATATCAAGCTGACGTATAATCACATACGACACTGCCGCAAAACGTACCTTTGTCAGCACGTCACAGTCAAACACCGCTTTCAGCAAATATCTGTATATGAAGTACACAAGCAAATTTTCATATTCGTATTCGCGTCCGCTTATGTATAAATCAAACTCACCGCTCAAATTATCGTAATTGTCAAAAATTCCGAGCGTGTTTTCAATTACACCCGTCCAACTGTCCTCCATAATTTCAAGGCTAAGACATAGCTTGACGCACTCTTTTATGTCGTTTATACACTTTTCACTTTGTGAAAAATCGCAGTTATCCACACTTTGAGGTACTTTGTCAACGTTGTTATTATTGATTTTATCCTGCACGTCATATGCATAATTCAAAATCGTTTTAACTCTGTCCGAAATGTTCATTTTTCGATTTTTAAGCACTTCAAAAATATTTTCACGCACATTTAAAAGTATCCTTAAAAAATCTTCGTCACATTCTTCTTCATAATCAAATTTTTCAGTTTCAAAACCAGTCGGCTTGTCACATTTAAAGATAAATTCCGCCGCACTTTCGCACGACATTCCAAGACCTTTTTCCGTTAAACTGCCGTATGTTTCGGTAAATCGCGGATATTCCGTACAAACGGTGCAGAGCTTGTCCTCGCCGATGTTTATAAAAATATCGCATAAATTTTTGTCGTTCAAAAATGGACAACGGTTATTTTTAAGCGTAAAACTGTTTTCGTCACTCATATAACGGCGTAGCCTGTCGCCAAACTCACCGCCGACCGATTTGTAAACTTCAAGACTTTCATCATCAATATCAACCTCCCAGCCGATACAGCAGTTATCTTCACACGCACCGCCGATACAGGCAAATTCATTGAAATACGTCGGAACTCGCTTTATTCCCATGTTTTCCATACCTCCGGTTTGTAGCCGACAGTCGCCTGTCTGCCGTTTCTGACAATAGGTGTTTTGAACAGTTGAGGATTTTCAAGCAGTTTGTCCTCTTTTGCCTCGTCCGCAAGATATTTTATAAGCATAAGAATGTCTTTGTCCTTTGCCTTTTCGTCAATTAAATTTTCATATCCGCCGACAGCTTGCTTGACGCTGTTGTATTCACCCTTGCTCATGCCCTTTTCAGTCATATTGATTAGCTGATATTTTATTTTTCTCTCCTTAAAATATCTCTCCGCCTTTTTCGTATCAAAACACTTCGATTTTCCAAATATCTGTATGTTCATAACTTTCTCCATTCAATTTTTTTATTAGAATATCATATTTATAATAAAAAAGCAAATAAGGGACTGCGCGCAGTCCCTTCAAATTGTAGACAAAACTGTTATGGTTTTGTCTACTTTATTTTTGGTTGCTTGGTGGCGTATCGGAAAGACACCCGACGCACACAGAGTAGTTTAAATGCAACCTCATTAAAAATCGTTTCTGACGACCTATGCGACAGAAATTGCTTAAAATCTAAAGTTTCGACTATCGAGGAACTTTATGATTTTTTGTCGACATTTTGTCGACAGACTCAACGGGCAGTTTTTATACTGCCATTTATCTCCATAAATATTTTTCCAAATCAACTTTGTCGCCGTCAACCACAACCCCCTCATTTTCAAGACGCTCTTTTTGAGCGTCAATTCCACCGAAAACATACATCGGTGCTAACTTTCCCTCACGGTTTACTACTCTGTGACAAGGAATGTTTACAGGGTCAATATTTGCGTGCAACGCATTTCCGACAAGTCGGCTGAGCCGTATGTTTCCCAATCTCATTGCGATACACCCATATGTTGTAACTGTCCATTTCGGTATCTGTGCCACTATGTCATACACTTTTTCATAAAAGTTCTTCATCATTAATCACCGAAATAATTATATCACTACTTACACAATAATGCAATTATGTTAATATTCCATTTAGTTGTTTAAATTTTTTTGTTTTTATGTTAAAGCTATTTTACAAGCTTCAAAAAGTACTCCTGTGCCTCATAATCGCCGTAGCGTAAGCTATTTCGTTAATTGAGCTTTGTGCCCTCAAGTCTCTGTATTTCACTCTTAATATCAATATATCGCTCATCACAGAATACACGGTACAAATAAGAGGGAGAGATGATCTTATTGGGGGTAACAAAAATCTCCGTATATTCTGAGATGAGCGATATAGGTTTTTTATTATTTTTCAGGTACTATCGGATAAAGCTGTATCATATTGCCGCCGTCAACAGTAAGCTCTGCGCCTGTGGTATTTTTTGAGTTATCACTTCCAAAATACCAGACCGCATTTGCTATATCCTTAAAATCCGCAATATCGCCGAGCGGTGTATAATTCGACAGTGCGCTTCTGCAATCATTATAATTGCTTTCCCAACGGTCTGTTTTAATCATACCGGGAAGCACGGCGTTTACGCGAATATTGTACTTACCCAAATCAAGTGCCAGCGCTCTCATCATACCAAGTGCTCCGGATTTTGATGCACTGTATGCAATTCTGTCGGGGATTGCACGGTAAGCCGTGTTTGAATTTACAAACACAATAGAACCGCCGCCGTTTTCTTTCATTTGAATTGCCGCCTCACGCGACAGCATAAAATTCCAGCCAATATTTGTATTTATAACATTCATAAAGTCGTCTATCGAAACATCAAAAAACTGCTGACGAATACCTAAATTTGCTGCGTTTAACACAAGTGTGTCAACTGAATATCCGCTGTTTTTTTATATCTGTAAAAATCTCTTTTGTGTTTTCTTCATCAAAGATTTTCATACCATAACCCTTTGCATAAACACCATATTTTTCTGACAATTCCTTTGCTGTTTTTTCTGCATTTTCCGCATTTCGGCTACCGAGAAAGAGATTATACCCCTCTTTTGCAAATTTCTCAGCTATTCCAAGTCCTGTATTAACTGTTGCTCCTGTTATAAACACCGATTTCTCCATATTTTTCACTCCTCGTATAATATCTTTATAGATATATTTTTATATTCAAAATATCAATCGGTTTG
>ENA-OPCD01000007-OPCD01000007.1-human-gut-metagenome-genome-assembly--contig:-NODE-7-length-141364-cov-6.029927_pt1 | contig 141364 bp, 103 predicted proteins | sample MGYA00241560_ERZ501471 | MGnify/ENA primary metagenome ERZ501471 (study PRJEB25962, sample SAMEA2042578) | human gut metagenome | biome: human gut; feature: human-associated habitat; material: faeces...
ATGTTTTTGAGGATTGCGAGAGTGCAAAGCACGTAGCAATCTGGTATCAAAGGGGGCAAAAATACCTTTTGACCCCAACTTCTTGTTAACGCACAATATGAGGGGGATTTTACATGAAAAAATTATCACGTCATGAACTGATGCAATACGGAACGGCTATCATTTCGTTCCTTATTGTAATGACGTTCACACTTCTGATTTTTTTCTGGTTTGTACAACAGAGCGTTGATAAAAGTGTACAGAATGTTCTTCAAAAAAACACACTGCAGCAAAAGGATCACTTGGAACTGGTTCTGGAAAAAGAATATGAATTTCTGGAGAGTCCTGCTGCATACTTCGGAACAACTTCCGATCTGTTCAGCAACGATAATCTTCAGCTTCTTGCTGAACTGGCTTCTTCCAGCTCCTATCATCGGCTTATGCTTTTTTCTACAGACGGTATCGGGCACTCCAGCGATGGGAAGAAGACCGATGCAAGTTCACGGGACTATTTTCAAAAGACATTGGAAGGCAGACGCGTCATTAGTTCTCCTCTGTCAAGCAGCGTAGACAACGAAACCCTTGTTGTCCTCACAGTTCCTGTTTATGACAAAGATCAGAATATTATCGGTGTCTTTGGAGGTTCCATCGATGTCACGGAACTGACTACCATGCTTTTTGAGGATCTGTATTCGGGTTCCGGCTACTCATTTATCACAGACCCGGACGGCAACATCATTTCCATTGAATCTACGCACAACGAAATCCGGAAGAACTTTTTTACTTCTTCCTCTGACTGGGTATTTCAGACTTCGGAAGATGGCGCTACTCTTCAGGAAGATTTTAAGCAAGGACACGCAAACTGCCGCAAGATTATATCAGATTTATCATATGCACGCTATATTTCCTACCAGCCGCTAAAGTACAACGGCTGGATGCTCTGCTATATCATTCCTGCTGTCGATGCCCGTCAACCCTTTGCTTTTATCAACAACTTTGAAATCATTCTGTTCGCCTTTTTTATCTGCATTGTGCTGCTTCTGATCTTCGCACTCTGGAAGATCAACCAGAAGAATCAGACTTCGCTTCTTCGCCAGGCGCATACAGATGCTCTGACCGGACTTCTGAACAAAGTTTATGCAGAACACACGATTTCCGAATGGCTACGCGAAAAAGATTTTGAAGATTTACAGGCTTTAATGATGATCGATATGGATTATTTCAAGCAGATCAATGATACTTATGGACATGCAACCGGTGACCAGGTACTGAAAATATTTGCTGGATTTCTGAAAGAACAGTTCCGGGCAACCGATATCATCGGCCGTGTCGGTGGTGACGAATTTATGATCCTGATGAAAAATGTACGTCTGGATTACAGTATCCATCTGCATTTGCAAAAGCTCTATACAAATCTTCAAAATATAGATATCCCGGAACTAAATGACCAGAAACTTTCCTGCAGTATCGGCTGTGCTGTTGCTCCAACGGATGCTGAATCTTTCAGCCAGTTATACCGCCTTGCTGATCATGCTCTGTACACAGCTAAGCACAACGGACGTGGACGTTTTGTTATTTACCACGATATCAAGAACCAGCAGGAAACCGTTTTATCCTGATCAACGTCAGGAATTCTGGTACAGGTCAATATTCCTGTCATTTAATCTCAAAATTCCCGCCGGGCAGATCCTGTACCTGTCCGGCGGGAATTTCATTCTTCTTTATATCTCAGATATGCCCCGGCACATCCAGTCATTTTTAATCATCGTAAGTATCCAGGAAATTGTGTCTTACACCTTTTGCCTTGTAACCGACAACCGTATCCAGATTGACATTTTCCACACTCTTGAAAATATTGCCCTCCACAAACGGATTCGTCTTCTTAAGCTCTGCAATCAGCTTTTTGATTTCCATACGCTTTGACTGATTTTCTTCATTGTTGCAGGTTGTACAGGTATCGGTAAACTTACATGCACACTGGATAAAATGCAGATCATTGTAATCTCTCCATGCCTTGATGTCATCCTCACGGATCAGATACATCGGGCGGATCAGTTCCATCCCTTCAAAATTTGTACTGTGAAGCTTCGGCATCATAGTCTGCACCTGTGCACTGTAGAGCATTCCCATCAGGATCGTCTCGATCACATCATCATAATGATGTCCCAGTGCGATTTTGTTGCAGCCCATCTGCTGTGCAAAATTATAAAGATATCCACGTCTCATCCTTGCACAGATATAACACGGTGATTTTTCAATCTCAAATACCGATTCAAAAATATTGGATTCAAAGATCTGGATCGGAATCTTCATCTTCCTTGCATTTTCTTCAATGACCTTCCGGTTCTCCGGACTGTATCCCGGATCCATCACCAGGAACTTTACTTCAAAGTTAAATTTGTTGTGACGCTTTAATTCCTGGAAAAGCTTTGCCATCAGCATTGAATCTTTTCCACCGGAAATACATACTGCGATCCGGTCACCTTCTTTGACCAGTTCATATTCTCTGACAGCTTTTGTAAATTTGGACCAGATCTTCTTTTTGAACTTCTTGCGGATACTAAGCTCCACATGTTCACAGACATCATCTGCTTCCTTTTTCTTCATATCTGCCATCAGCCATCCAACATAACCGCCCTTCAGGCTGTATGCTTCATATCCCTGCTCCTGCAGTTCTTCTGCGATATCCCTGCTGATCTGTCCTCTGCTGCAGCAGATAATGATCTTCTTTTCCTTATCTTCCGGCGGATTCTCCATCAGTACATCTGCTGAGCTTGCCGTCGAATTCGGCAGGATTCCATGGGCGCGCTCAATCTCGCCACGGATATCAAAAAGCTCGTAGGACTCTGCAGGAAGCGCTTCCATTTCCTCGATCGTAATATCTATACTCATTGATTTTCTCCTTGTAAAAAGAATGTCCCCTGACACATAATCCTCTTTATTGAACAGAAAGTTCCATCTGGATTGTTGTCAAATAAAAAATGCGCATGTATCGGTACATATCATAGCATAATCTGTGCATCTGGTCAAAGGGAGATCCATCCGAAAATACTGGATTTCCGCTTATTTCCACTTATCGCACAGCATTTTCAACACTCCTGACTGCCGCAATTCCTTTCGGAAATGCAAGACTGACAAACAGTGAATAGTACCAGCCAAATCCGGCATTTTCCATCATAATCCCATATGTCATGCTTACGAAAATGTAGCTGCACATGATCGGAATGGATTTCAGAAAAACATTTTTTCTGATCTGTGCCTTTGTCATAGTGTTTTCTCCTTAAAATTTTCTGTGCACATCGAAAAAGACGAAGGTTTCGAAAAACCTCCGTCCAAAATTCCTGTGTGTATAATATTTATTTGCCCTGAACCGCTGCAAATCCACCTTCAAGATCTGCGATGATATCATCGATATGTTCTGTACCGATAGAAAGACGGATTGTGTTCGGTTTGATTCCCTGATCAAGCAGTTCTTCTTCTGTCAGCTGAGAATGTGTTGTTGTTGCCGGATGGATAACAAGGCTCTTAACATCCGCAACATTTGCAAGCAGCGAAAAGATCTTCAGGTTGTCGATGAACTTGTGAGCTTCTTCCTGTCCGCCTTTGATCTCGAATGTGAAGATAGATGCTCCACCATTCGGGAAATATTTTTCATAAAGTGCATGATCCGGATGATTCGGCAGTGACGGATGGTTCACATGCTCTACCATTGGATGGTTAGAGAGGTATTCTACTACTTTCTTTGTATTTTCTACATGACGGTCAATTCTAAGTGACAGTGTCTCTGTTCCCTGCAGAAGAAGGAATGCGTTAAATGGAGAAATTGTTGCTCCCATATCACGAAGAAGGATTGCACGGATGTAAGTTACAAATGCTGCCGGACCTGCTGCATCTACGAAAGATACTCCGTGGTAGCTTGGGTTTGCATCTGCGATTGCCGGGTATTTTCCACTTGCTTTCCAGTCAAATTTGCCGGAATCTACGATGATTCCACCAAGAGTTGTTCCGTGTCCACCGATGAATTTGGTAGCAGAATGTACAACGATGTCTGCTCCGTGTTCGATCGGACGGATCAAATACGGTGTTCCGAATGTGTTGTCGATTACAAGCGGAAGTCCATGCTTGTGTGCAATTTCAGCGATCGCATCGATATCCGGGATATCACTGTTCGGATTACCAAGAGTTTCAAGATAGATGGCTCTTGTGTTATCCTGAATTGCATCTTCTACTTCTTTCAGGTTATGTGCATCTACAAATGTAGTTGTGATTCCGTAATGTGTCAGTGTGTGTTCAAGAAGGTTGAAGCTTCCACCGTAGATTGTCTTCTGCGCTACGATATGTCCGCCATCTGCTGCAAGTGCTTCGATGGTATATGTAATTGCAGCTGCTCCGGATGCTGTTGCAAGAGCTGCCACACCACCTTCAAGTGCTGCAATTCTCTTTTCAAATACGTCCTGTGTAGAGTTTGTCAGACGTCCGTAAATGTTACCTGCATCTGCAAGTCCGAATCTTGCTGCTGCATGTGCAGAGTTCTTAAATACATAAGATGTTGTCTGGTAAATCGGTACTGCTCTGGCATCAGATGCCGGATCTGGTTCTTCTTGTCCTACGTGAAGCTGAAGTGTTTCAAATTTATAATCGCTCATATTTTTCTACCTCTCTTTTCTACTGTCTGATGTATCGTGATCTCTATAGTGATCTTTCAAATTTGATAGTTGCATTATATCTACTTTTACCTACTTTGTCAATAGGTTAATAGGGAATTATTTTAAAAACATTTAATTTCAATATGTTTTATCTGTTTTTCTTCTATCAATATAAAAAAGACGCTTTTGGCGTCTTTTCTGTATAATAACATCCACTACTGTACATCGGTGATCAGCCCGGCGATCAGTTCTACTCCTGTCACAAGATCTTTGATTGTCGTATATTCATTTACCGAATGTGCCTGGTACATTCCATTTGACAACACCAGTCCAGGAATCCCGTTCTTCGCAAAGCTGTTGTTATCACTTCCGCCAAATGTCTCTACAAGTTCTCCTGCAAGTCCCAGCTCTTTGCTTACTCTTTCAAACCGTTTTACCGGCACACTGTCTTTTGCTGTCTCATAAGCGATCAGATGAACTTCGCAGGTAAGTTCTGATTCGGCTCCGTGTTTTTCAGCCACCTTTTTGAAGGTATTTCCCACTTCTTCTACACAACGAGTCGCTTTTTCATGAGAATAGCTCCGGATTTCTCCCTTTACAATACATTTTTCCGGAACAATGTTCGTTCCGCTCCCACCTTCGATCAATCCGATATTGCAGGTTGTCTCTTCATCCACATGTCCCTGACTGATCTGCGTGATCGCTTCGGATGCAATAGCGATCGCATGAACGCCGTGCTCCGGATCAAATCCGGCGTGGGATGCCTTCCCGGTTACTACCACCTGATAAGAAATCAGAGACGGTGCTTTATATGCCGCGCTTCCAACCGGTCCGCTGATATCCAGTACATAGGCTTCTTTTGCACGAACCTTTGAAAAATCAAATACGCTGCTACCCTTGATATAAAGCTCTTCTGCAATTGTAAAAAGAATCTCGATATCCCGGTGTGGTACTCCCGCTTCTTTTACACTGCGGATTCCTTCCAGGATCTCCACAAGTCCTGCCACATCATCAGCTCCAAGAACTGCTTTTCCTGCGGAACGGATCACACCGTCTTCTCCGATGATCCCTTTCTTGCCTTTGGACGGCTCAACCGTATCCATATGGCCGGACAAAAGGACCGAATCTCCCGGAAGATCTCCCGGAAGATATGCATATAAGTTTCCGGCGTTTCCTCCGAAATGTTTTCCAGCATTGTCTTCCTCTACTTCAAAACCAAGTTCTTTTAATTTCACGATCAGCCGATCTGCCATCTGACGCTCCCCAAAGCTTGGTGCATCGATCGCAGTCAGTTCCTGAAATTCATCGACTGCCCGCTGTTCATTTACCTTTATTTTACTCATTTCTGCCACTTCCTTATCTGCACGGTCATATTCCATCTGCCGGCTATCTGTCCGTTAATACACCTTCGGTCACAGATATCTTCCGCTTTATACACAATTCTATTTGATTTACTTTAATACAGCTTCCAGATCTGCGATCAGATCCTCTGCTCCCTCAATTCCAACAGATAATCTCAGAATCCTGTCTGTAATTCCGTTCCGGTCAAGCTCTTCTCTGGAAAGATCCGCATGCGTCTGAGTAATCGGATAAGTGATCAGAGTCTCAGTTCCTCCGAGGCTTTCCGCAAACTGGATCAGTTTTACATTTTCCAGGATGTGATATGCTCTCTCTTTGGAATCTACTTCAAAGGTCAGGATTGAACCAAATCCTCTTGCCTGCTTTTTCATCAGTTCGTAGCCCGGATGTGATTCAAGCCCCGGATAAAGCACCCTTGTCACATACTCCTGCTTCTCCAGAAAATGTGCGATCTTCAGTGCATTTTCCTGTGCCCTGTCCATACGGACTCCAAGCGTCTTGATCCCTCTGAGGATCAGCCAGCTGTCCATCGGTGCAAGGGTTGCTCCTGTCGTCTTGATGATAAAACGAAGCTGTTCCTGAATGTCCTCGCGGTTTGTTATCAGAAAACCTGCAAGTGTGTCATTGTGTCCACCCAGATATTTTGTCCCGCTATGCACAACAATGTCAGCACCAAGCTTCAGCGGATTCTGGAAATATGGTGATAAAAAGGTATTGTCCACGATCAGAAGAAGTTCATGTTTTTTTGCTTTCTTTGAAAGTTCTTCCAGATCGGATACACGCATCATCGGATTGGTCGGTGTCTCTGCATAAATTGCTTTTGTGTTATCCTGGATATAATCCTCTACATCCACACTGCTTAAATCCACGCTGGTAAATGTCAGTCCATTTTTCACATTGATGCTGTGGAACAGACGGATGCTTCCTCCATAAAGATCCTCATCAATGATGATGTGATCGCCCGGTTTGAAAATCTCCATCAGAGCTGTGATCGCTGCCATTCCTGTCGAAAATGCCAGTGCATCGATCCCTTCTTCCAGCGATGCTACGATCTTCTCAAGATGTTCTCTCGTCGGATTCTGTAATCTGGAATAGTCATAACCACTTCCTCCGCCTACTCTGTCTCTTGCAAATGTTGCAGACTGATAGATTGGATAACTGATCGCCCCATATATTTCATCCTTATTATCGTCAGCCAGATGCTGACATCGTGTATCAATTCCGTACTTCATTCTTGTCTATCTCTCCTGTTTCTATAAATCAATGTCGCTATTTACTGTACAATATCTTTCTGCCAAAATCCAGTTTTCTTTTCATAAATTTACGCAAGTTCTTTCTCCGTCATCACACATTCAAACTCTCCGGAGCCGCTTACCTGTGAAAAATCTGCGGTATAGCCAAGCTTTTCATAGAATCCAAGTGCCGCTTTTCTGGAATTGATATAGATTTTTGTCACACCTTTTTCGCGCATCCAGTTTTCCGCCTCAATGATCCCTGCCTGTCCGTAATGTTTTCCCCTATAGGATTCCAGTGTTGCCACGCGCTCAATTTTTCCGGTATGTTCATCCAGATAATGCAGCCTGCAGGTGGATACCGGATAAATTCCGTCCATCACCAGAATATATTCATCTTCCGGTGTGTCATCTGAAAATTCTCCCTCAAGCGGGATCTTAAATCCCAGGCACATTGCCTGTGTCCGCACATAGTGTACGCCGGCTCTCTGCCATTCTTCTGTCACTCTGACTGCTTTCATCATTCATTCCCCTCTTTCTTTATTTTCCGGATAATTTTTCTCTTCCGTGTGGTGTCATCCATAAGGTTTCATCCGGTCCATTTGGCACGATCGCAAATTCATTGGACGGGCAGCAATCGATATGATAATGCTTCTTGATCGCCGCAAAATTCGTTGTGTCGCCAAATCCCGGTGTCTGATACAAATCTCTTGCATATGCCCACAGATTCGGATAATCGCGGAGAAGCTTTTTATTCAGACGAAATACCGGATAATATGCACAGTCAAATCGTACCAGTGTCACATAAAGACGCACATCAGATTCAGTCAGTCTGTCACCAAATAAGTATCTCTGGTTTGCAAGCCTTTCTTCCAGCCAGTCCAGACGGTTAAATACCATATTGTAAGCACGGTCATAAGCCTTCTGTTTTCTTGCAAATCCGGCTTTATAGACACCATTATTTACCTCACGGAAAATGATATCATTCAGCTTATCGATCTCTTCTCTTAAATCTTCCGGATAAAGATCCGGTGCTCCCTCTTTGTGATAAGGCTTCCATGCCGTCTCAAAGTAAAGTGTCAGGTTGAAATAATCATTATTTACCACCTTACCGGACGGGATATCCACAAGTGCCGGTACGGTAAATCGTCCGGTATAATCCGGATTTGCTGCAAGATATGCCTCACTGATATAGTGGATTCCAAGAACCGGATCCACATCTCCTTCGTCCAGTGTAAATGCCCAGTCGCTTCTCGGCACATCCGGTCTCTTTGGATCTGCGGTTCCAAGACTGATCACATCCTCCAATCCCAGAAGTCTTCTTACAATCACACTGCGGTGCGCCCACGGGCATACCGGCGCCCACAAAAGGCGATAACGTCCCGGCTCTACCGGAAGCTTTCCTTCTCCCTCACCAAACGGTGTTTCAAACTGATTCTTCTGACGGTTGAAATTTCCTTCACTGTCTACTTCTTTATTTACCCATTCTGTCGATGTATTTTCTCTCATAATCTTTTCCCTTTCCTACGCTGTCTGATTCTGTTTTTCCTGCTCTTGTCTGATACTCATTGCTTTCGCTCCCTTCTTTTATCCTGTTGGAAAAAATCGACTGATCCCTCAGCCGATTTTGTTTTTTCTCTTAAATTGAATAATCCGGTTCTTCCATCCGGTTGATCTTTGTAAAAAACTCTTTGACACGTTCGTTCTTCGGATTTCCAAACACTTCTCTCGGCGTTCCGTCTTCCAGGATCTTTCCTCCGTCCAGGAAGATCACTCTGGTTGCAACGTTTCGTACAAAGCTCATCTCATGGGACACCAGAAGCATTGTATATCCTTCATTTGCCGCTTTTTTGATCGTATCCAGAACTTCTCCGACAAGCTCCGGATCTAGTGCAGATGTCGGCTCATCCAGAAGCAAAAGCTTTGGCTCCATCGCAAGTGCTCTTGCGATTGCAACTCTCTGCTGCTGACCACCTGACATATGTCTCGGATAATGGTTTGCATGATCCAGAAGACCTACATTTTTAAGCTGCTTTCTCGCAATCCTTTCTGCTTCCTCTTTTTTCATCTTCTTTACCACGATCAGCCCCTCCATTACATTCTGAAGTGCTGTTTTCTTTGAAAAAAGATTGAAATTCTGAAAAACCATGCCGGTCTTTTTCCGAAGCTCTGTCAGATCTTTGCCATGAATATGTGCAAGATCCTGTGTCTCACCGTCAATCGTTATGGTTCCGGTTTCCGGTTTTTCCAGTCTGTCCACACATCTTAAAAATGTGGATTTTCCTGTTCCAGAAGGTCCGATGATCGCTACGACATCTCCCTGATTGATGGTAAGGTCGATTCCATCAAGAACCTTATTATTTTTAAATGTTTTTGATATATTTTTGATTTCGATCATACCTTATTCCACCTCTGTATCTCTGATATCTAAAAGTGCCGGTGCATCTTCCGGTACCCGGAGCTTTTTCTCAAGATAGCTGATCACTCTCTCAAGTACGAAAGTAATTACCCAGTAAATAATTGCCAGTGAGATATACACTTCAAAGTAACGGTAATTTCTTCCCGCAAGAATCTTTCCTTCTGCGGTCATCTCCACTACGGAACAGACAAATGCAAGAGAAGTTCCTTTGATCAGTCCGATAAATGCATTTCCAAGGGATGGGAGTGCTACCACGATTGCCTCCGGAAGGATGATCCTTATCAATGCCTGGAAATAATTCATTCCTAAAGCGCTTGCTGCCTCAACCTGTCCTTTATCTACTGATTCAAGGGACGCACGGATGATCTCTGCGTTAAATGCAGATTCATTGAGTGCCAGAGCAACGAATGCATATACGATTGGTGCGACTCCATTGACATTGTAGTTGGTTCCACATTTAAAGTTGATATATTTCAGGAGCATCGGAATACCGAAATAGGTCACATATAACTGAACCAGGATCGGCGTTCCGCGGATAACCGAGATATAGATACTTACCAGCTGTTTCAGTACCGGTACCTTTTTAATCTTCACAAGTGCAAGGAGCAGTCCCAGGATGAGACTAGCGATCATTGCTGTGACAGCCAGTTCCATTGTGACCGGAAGATATTTTAAAAGTAGCGGTATCTGTGTAAATACCAGTTTTCCATCAAATAATTTACCCATTAGTTAATCGTCTCCTCGAACTTATCATCCTCCGGTGCGGCATCCTGACCATACCATTTTTTACTGATCTCAGTCAGGGTCCCGTCTTCCTTCAGCTCCTTCAGCGCTTTGTCTACCTGTTCTCTTAAATCTTTCTGATCCTGTGGGAAAATATAATATGCATAAGAGTTTTCTGCAATCATTTTTGCTTCATCTTCCGGAATATCATTTTTCTGCACATCATAGTTAAATTCTTCCATGTAAGAGTTGTACATTGCCAGATCGATGATCGTAAAATCCTGCGATCCGTCTGCTACATGCTGTAAAAATACAGATGTATCTGCATCCGAGTAAGTAATATTGATCGCTTTATCCGGATTCTTTTCATTCCATGCTTCTACTGCATTGGATACGCTGATTCCTGTACCACCTTCAAAAGAAAGTCCTGCTGCATCTTCAAATGATTTGATCTCTTTTCCACCTTTCTTTGTTACGAATACATAGCTGATCTTGTCATATGGATAAGAGTAAAGATAACTTGCTCCACGGTCTTCGTTGTAAGAGAAGTTGTTGACTCCGATCTGATAATTTCCACTATTCAGTCCGGAAAGTACAGATCCAAAATCAGTCACTTCGTATTCCAGTTCATAATCCGGAAGTTTATCAAAAACTGCATTCAGTACATCCACATCGTATCCTGCCGGCTTGTCATCATCGCCTACATAGACATATGGTTTTGCGTTTGCTCCGGTTGCTGCTTTGATTACTGTCTTTCCACTGTCTGAAGAGCTGTCCTTTGAAGCACTTCCTGAAGAAGATCCACATCCTGTAGCCAGGACTCCTGCTGCCAGTGTAACTGCTAAAATGCTTGCCAACTTTTTCATAATATTTTTCCTCGTCTTTCGTCTGTTATTTTTCTGCTTTAAATTTGTGTGCCGGATCTTTACTGAGTGATTCTCTTCCTGTCGGTGTCTTCCAGATAGTATCCCAGTCTGTTTCCTGCACCACGATATCATAGTATGTATTTTCCCAATACTCTTCATCTGCTTCATTCAGATCGACAGATGCCGCAAAATCCTTAAAATATGTGTTATGTCTGAATGCCGGGATCTGATACAGATCTCTTGCATATCCCCACAGATTCGGGTAATCTACCAGACGGTGTTTGCAAGGTCCGATATTTCTTGAATAAGACACATCCAATCTTGCGATGGTTGTATAAAGACGGATATCACTGTCTGTCACATAATCTCCGAATAAGAATCTCTTGTCTGCAAGTCTTTCCTCCATTGCATCAAGCCCTGCGAAAAATGTCTCATATCCATCGGCAAATGCCTGTAAGGATTCAGCGAACTGCGCTCGATAAACAGCGTTGTTTACATTTTCAAAGAGCCATTTGTTCAGCTTATCGATCTCCGGTCTTAATTCTTCCGGGTAAAGATCCGGCGCTCCCTTTTTGTGGAACGGCCTGAACGCTGTTTCCAGATGATTTGTAAGCCAGTGGTAATCATTATTTACCACTTTCTTTGTCTTATAATCTACAAATGCCGGAACGGTTGTACGCCCTGTGTATTCTTCATCCGCATTGTAGTAAAGCTCACTTAAGAACTGTGCGCCCGTTTCCGGATTGATATGATCCGGGGAATTTACAAATTCCCATCCAAGATTCTCTTCCCGGTCTGTCCAGTCTACGATCTCAACTTTCACTGCATCCTCAAGTCCGAGAAGCTCTCTTGCGATCGCTGCCCGATTGGACCAGTTGCATCCTTTTGCCCAGAAAAGAATATATCTGTCTTTTTCTACCGGATTTTTCCCTTCTCCAAAACCTTCCGTGAAGCGGTTTGGCTGACGATGGAAATTTCCATATTCATCAATTTCCTGTGCAGTTTCTCTCGGTCTTACTCTGATCTGTCTTCCATTTACATCTACATATTCAAAATCTGCCATAATTCGTTCCTCCTACTGTTCTTCTGCCTTAAATTTATTGCCCGGATCGCTGCTTAAATGTGCACGGTCATGCGGTGCACCCCAGTATGCATCAAAATTGATCTCATCCAGAAATCTTGCATTGAAAGATTCAAAAAATAATGCGCCGACCTTCTTGTTGTTTGGATTTGCGAAATCCTTAAAGTAGGTGTTGTTTCTGAATGCCGGAATCTGATACAGGTCTCTTGCATATCCCCACAGATTCGGATAATCGATCAGGCGGTGTTTGGTATGTCCAAGCTGCCAGGTGTAACGAATATCCAGTCTCGCCAGCGTCACATACAGTCTCACATCACTGTCTGTCACATAATCTCCAAAGAGAAATCTCTGATTTTCCAGACGTTTTTCCAGAATATCCATTGCTGCATAAAAAGAATTATAGGCATCCCAGTAAGCTTCCTTTGATCTTGCAAAGGTTGCTTTATAAACTCCATTATTAATGTTATCAAAGAGCCAGTCATTCATCTCATCGATATCTTTTCTGAGTTCTTCCGGATAAAGATCCGGTGCTCCTTTTTTGTGGAACGGTTTAAAATCTACTTCAAAATAATTGGTAAGCCAGGTGTAATCGTTATTTACAACTTTTCCTGTCTTTGTATCGATCAGAGCCGGTACCGTTGTTCTTCCTGTGTAATCATCATCAGCTTTGTAATAAGCTTCACTTAAGAACTGGATTCCAAGGACCGGATCGATATGATCTTTGTCGTATACGAATTCCCATCCAAGATTCTTCTCATGCTTTGCATGATCAACCATGTTGACACTGATTGCATCTTCCAGTCCAAGAAGTTCTCTTACGATCGAAGCTCTGTTAGACCAGTGGCAAAGCTTTGCCCATACCAGATGGTATCTGCCTTTTTCTACCGGATTTTTTCCTTCTCCAAATCCTTCTGTAAAATGATTTGGCTGGCGGACAAAATATCCATTCTCATCTATCTCCGATACAACTTCCTGCGGACGTACACGGATCTTTCTTCCATCTACTACTTCATAATCAAATTCTGCCATTATTTCTTCCTCCGTTCATATTTATCAGTACTGGTTATTTTGTATAACCTTTATTTCCTATCAATTTAGTTGGTATAATATCATCTATTACCTACTAAGTCAATAGGTTATTTTATTTTTTTGTTTTTTTCTTGAAACACATATAACCCTACGGTATAATAGGTAAAAAAGCACCAGGGTTCATAAACTCTCTGGTGCTGCTATTGTACATATAAAAAAATGGGGGAAAACTAATTATGATTTCTACAAAAGGACGTTACGCACTCCGCGTGATGATTGATCTCGCCCAGCATAAGGACGAAGAATATGTTCCGCTTAACGAGATCGCAATCCGCCAGGAAATTTCCGAAAAATACCTGGAAATTGTCCTGAAAATTCTTGTAAAGAAGAAACTCTTAAAAGGACGCCGTGGCAAAGGGGGCGGATACCAACTTACCAGGGAATCTTCTGAATACACTATCGGCGAGATTCTTGAACTTGCGGAAGGCAATCTTGCTACAGTCGCCTGCCTGGTTCCAGGTGCCGAGGTCTGCAGCCGTGAAGAGCAGTGCATTACGCTTCCTTTGTGGAAGAAATTTGATGGAATGGTACATGATTTCTTCTACGAGATTACATTGGAAGATGTGTTAAACGGAAATATTTAAGGAGATTTTTTATGAATACTTCGAATTTTGAATGGCCAGTTGATAAAAAGCCACTGTATTCCCTGCTTTCAATCCGCCTCCGCGGTCTGATTGACGGAATCCCTCACCAGATCTCAAATCTGGCAAATGCATCGGCCCTTCTCGGTGATGCGCTTCTGAACATCAACTGGGTTGGTTTTTATCTGATGAGAGAAGGCAGGCTCGTCCTTGGTCCTTTCCAGGGCAAACCTGCCTGTATTGAAATTGAAATCGGTAAAGGTGTCTGCGGAACCGCTGTGGCAAACGATCAGGTTATGCTGGTAAAGGATGTCCACCAGTTCCCGGGACATATCGCCTGCGACAGCGCCTCTAATTCCGAGATCGTGATTCCGCTTCATAAAGGAAATGAAATCGTTGGCGTTCTGGATATCGACAGCCCTGTTCTCGCCCGTTTTGATGAAGAAGATCAGGAAGGGCTGGAACACTTTGTCAGAATCCTGGAATCTATTTTTGACAAATAAGCTGTTCTTCCAGATAGCTTACGATCACCTCAGCTGCATATCCATGTGACTTTTCCCCCGGATGCCGGAGAGAACCCACTTTTTCCTCCGGCGTATCCGGGAGTTCTAAAAATCCATAAATCTTTTCATAGCGTGATGGCACATTATGATCCGGATTATTATCACATCCTGACAAAACTCCCCATCCTCTCTGCGAAACAGCCCGGAATTCTACTATTTTCCACACTTGACATTTTCCTTTTCTGCTTATACATTATTACATTAGCAAAACTATTTTTATTTGGAGAGATTAAGATGAATGAATTATTAAAAAAGATCCGCCTAAAAGATGCTTCCGCATTTACACATAGTGGAAAATTCCACGCAGATGATGTATTTTCCTCTGCATTGTTATTATATTTAAATCCGGAAATTACAATCCTTCGTGGTAATAAAGTACCCGAAGACTTTGACGGCATCATATTCGACATTGGGCGCGGCAGATATGACCATCACCAGAAAGACAGCCGCATCCGTGAAAATGGCATCCCTTACGCGGCATTCGGCCTTCTCTGGGAAGAACTTGGTACCGAAATCCTGGGGGAAGAGCTTGCTGCTAAGTTTGACGAAGCTTTTGTCCAGCCACTGGATAATAATGATAATACCGGTGAAAAAAATGAACTGGCTTCACTGATTGGAAGCTTCAATCCTTCCTGGGACGAAGATGGCGGAACCGATGAAGCCTTTTTCCGTGCAGTCAGTGTTGCCGGAATGATCCTTGACAATAAATTTGCCCGTTACCTTGGAAATGAACGTGCTGACAAGCGGATCGAAGAAATTCTCGAAACACAAAATCCTGAAGCTGATTCCCGTATTCTGGTCCTTCCTGAATTCATTCCATGCCAGAAACGTCTTTCCGAAACAGATATCGCTTTCGTTATTTTTCCATCCAACCGCGGTGGTTACTGTATCCAGCCTCAGAAAAAAGAATATTCCCTGAATTATAAATGCAGTTTTCCATCTGAATGGCTCGGTCTGGAAAATGAAGAACTCCAGAAAGAAACCGGTCTTTCGAGTGCTTCTTTCTGTCACAAGGGCGGCTTTTTGATGACTACAGCTACTTTAGAAGATGCACGAAAAGCATGTCAGATCAGTCTGGATACCTTTACTGACGAGATTACCCTTGTAAATCTCAGTTCCGACACTTCTACAGACACACTTTTAATGAAACTGCCAGAACTCGCGCATGTAAAAATTATCCACAAACCTCTGCCTGATCTCCCTGCTTTAGATATCAATGGAATTTATGCTGAAATAGAAATGAAAAAAACAGAGTGGAAAAAATATATCAAAGATCTGGTAAAAGATCTGCTGAAAACGAAACCGGAAGCTGTCTATGTCGATGGAGATATGTTTTCTATTTACCCGGTCGTGCATCAGCTTCGCAAAAAGCATATCCCGGTTCTTACTTCTGTTACAAAAAACGGTGAAAAACTTATTATCCGTATCCCATCCGGTTCCTGATTTTTTATTATCAGGAATTTGATGATCTGAAAGTGTCAAAAAGAATGTGCCATAACACATTCTTTTTGACAAATGAGAGCTTAATTATCCCAGTATAATTTTCGCTTTTTATCATCCAGTCCATCCACAAACCTTCTTTTAAATACAAGGAATTCTTCCAGATCCATCAGGATATGGTACAGCATCGCACGGCTCTCAAATTCCTCTCTGGTCTTTGGAAGTGAATTGTTCCTGATAATCGCAAAAAGTTCATGTAGTTCATCCAACTGAGCTGTCGGAACTGTATGTTCCTTCACACATACCAGCATATCAAACACATAACTCGAAATGATCATTGCCTCATCTGGCATATGCCTGATTTTCTTCATCTCATAATGTAAGTTATGGATCACATTGCACTGCTTCATACGCATTTCAAAATAATCGATATAGTATCCCGGATGTGACTGAAACGTATTATCCTGATATTCATAGGCATCCTGGATAAAGCCCTGAACCTCTTTTTCCAACGCACAGATATCATCCCATACATTTCTCTGCATTTCCTTATTCGCCAGATATGCCGAAATCTCTCCAAGTATCATCTGCAGACGTTCTTCCGTATATCGCATATTTTCGACCAACGCCTTGCGCTGACTTCCATAATCATAAAACAAGTTCAGGACCAGTGCCATCGTAATTCCGATCAATACCAGCATAAATTCATTTGCAATAAAATCAAATTCAAAATCTCTGACTTCCAGAAAATGCATTCCGATCAGTGCATTTACGGAAATCGTCGCTCCCCATCCAAGCATCTCTGCGATAATAACCACAAAAAACACATAAATACCATATGCCATCCATTCTGATTCTACTGCCGAGAATATAATAAGTGCCATAAGTACTGAAATTATGAATGTTACAACCCTCGCTACCGATAATTTGACAGTTTTCCACTTTGTAGTCACCATCGTAAGAAGTGCAACACTCCCTGCCGCCAGTGAATACTTCAGTCCAAACAGATTGGCTATGTAAATCGCCAGACTGCTTCCTATCGCAATTTTTAGTGCCTGCATCCCGATCTTTTTACTTTTCATTGTTCCTCCTGAAATTTCATGCGTATATCCACACAAATTCTGTACACTTGATTTTGTATCCATATTTATGATGCCGAGAGCAGGATAACTATGTCAAATATTTTCTTATTTCTATCATACCTGCTCCACTCCAAAAAATAATTTTGAATTGTATTTTCGATTTTTTCATTTTCCTGCAGCTTCTCCATTATTTTCCTGTGCTAAGCATCAGTTTCTTTGCAAACATCAATCCATCCTTCTGCATCTGCTGCATCATCCAGATCTTCCTGTTGTTTTTGCTGTTGCTTTCCATGCATGACAAGTATTTTTTCAATAAGCTCTGGATTATCTTCGCCCTCAACCATACACATCTATGTCACGCTCATATTGCAAATATCCAAAACAACCCCTGTAATCATTATTATACCGATTATCAGACTAATAAACCACCTTTTTTTATCTTTACTCTCCTATAATGGTCTCATAAATTTAGACACTTTTTCGGACAGATTATAATGAATCTGATATACTAAAATCAGTATGAAAGAAAGAATTTTTGAATAATGCAGCCGTTGTATTCGACGATAAGCGTGAAGAAAATCTCAAAGAAAAACTCGCCGAAGAAGTCGAGAAGTTGGAAAATAAAAAGGATGAGCTTAAGGATCAAATGAAAACTTACAAAAACGCTGAAGAATACGCACTGGTAACTGTCCGAAAGATAAAAGGCGATGAGGATTTTGTATTAAAAGATCCGTCACCTTTAATGTCTGCAAAAACATACAAAACCAAATATGTCGAGCCACTCATAAAAAAGCTTTTGGAGATTGTGAAAAACTTTGCACGAAGATGTTATCGGGCAGAAAGGGCTGAATCAAAATCGGCGGAAGTTATTGCGAACCTAACTAAAGAAAATGACAATTATAAATCAAGGCTGTGGCACTTGAATTTGGAAAACAGCAAATTAAAAACACAGCTAAGAGATTACGATAAGATAAAATCATTTCTCGGTGTGGATAGGATTAAAGAGATTTTAAAGATTGCAGGAAAATCAAAATCGCATAATCGTTCGGAATTTGTAAAATGAAACTTTCCCTTAATTGCCTATACAGGAATGTGCCACATTCCTGTTCAGGTAGTTAGGGGCAAAATGAAAAGGAGGATTTAACCATGAAAGAAAAAATTATTGAAAACGGAATTGAGTATGTAAGACGCGGAGATTATTACTATCCAAATGTGGAAGTACCAAAGAAGCACCGCCAGCTCGGAGCGTACGGCAGGCTTCATAAAGAATTTATAAAAAATCACCGCAAAGGATTCTATTCATCTTTGATTCTGCAAGGAAAACTGGATGAATATCTCTACGAACTTAATCGTGAAGCTTATAGGATGCTGAATGAACTGATAGATTACTTTGCAGAAAACGAAGGCGTAACAGAAGAACTGAAGAAAGAAAACCAAATGGAGTGGGTAAGGAGAATGAATAATATTAAAGCACGAGCAGAAGAAATTGTTTTAGACGAGATCGTATATACTACACGGTAAAAATAATGAACTTTGAAAACAGGCTTTTCTGATTTTAACAAAAGGGAAAAGTCTGTTTTCGTCATTTTATATCAATAAAGATAAAATCTTCATGAGAAAAGCAGAAAATTTTAAAATAGTATTGCTTTTATTCCAGATTTAGAATATAATATTATTTATAATAGACAAGGAGTGTAAAATTATGGAACTGATGTCTGCAAGAGAAGCGGCTGCTAAATGGGGTATATCACAAAGGCGGGTGGCGGTTCTTTGTTCTGAAAATAGAATTGCAAATGCTGAAATGATAGGTAATATGTGGTTAATTCCCATGAATGCAAAAAAGCCTATTGATGCAAGAAGCACACGGTATAATAAGAATGACGAAAATTCCGTAAAACCTTTTTTGAAATGGGCCGGTGGAAAAGGACAGCTCATAAAGGAAATTGAAAAATATTATCCTTTTGAAAATGTTAAAATCAACAAATATGCTGAACCTTTTGTTGGCGGTGGTGCAGTGCTTTTTGATATCCTCAGTAAGTTTGATTTAGATGAAATATACATCAGCGATATTAACGCAGAACTTATCAACACTTATATTATTGTAAGAGATTATATAGATAAGCTTATTCATCTGCTTATAAGCTATCAAGAAGACTATGTTCCTCTTGATACTGATAACAGGAAGAAATATTATATTGCAAAGAGAGAAAGATTTAATGATATTAAAGTGAATGGCAATGAAGCGGATAATATTGAAAAAGCAGCACTTATGATATTTCTTAACAAGACTTGTTTTAATGGTCTTTACAGAGTGAACAGAAAAGGACTTTTTAATGTGCCTATGGGCGCATACAAAAATCCTCTTATTTGTGATGAAAAAAAACTTAGAGCAGTGTCGGAAAAATTGCAAAATGTTAAAATTGTTTGCGAAGATTATAAAAAATCTGATGACTTCATAGATGAGAACACTTTTGTATACTTTGATCCTCCATACAGACCGCTTACAGAAACATCAAATTTCACGGCATATACCGAGAATTTATTTGATGATGAAAAACAAATAGAACTTGCGAATTTTGTTGAAAGAATAAGTAACAAAGGTGCAATGGTTGTTGTCAGCAACTCAGATCCTAAAAATACAAACAAGGAAGACGAGTTCTTTGACAAAATTTATGCTATTCATAAAATAAAAAGAGTTGAAGCTACTCGTATGATAAATTGTAACAGCGATGCAAGAGGTAGGATAAAAGAGCTTCTAATATCGAATTTTTAAGGAGAATGATATGCGAAAAAATACAGAAATATCTTCTGAACAGTTCAAAGAGATAATTAATAATTTTTATAACTATTTTGAAAATGGATATGTATTCGAAGATTTCTTAAAATCCTATCTTGAAAAAATAGGATTGGATGAAGTTTATGTCACAAAGCGTTCAGATGATGGAGGAATAGATTTAACGGCGATACGTAAAGGTATTGGCGAATTTAATCAAGCCGATTCGGATAAATATTATATACAAGCTAAACGGTACAAACCAACAGCAAACATATCTCCGGAGAAAATAAGAGCCTTGAGAGGTTCATTTTCAAATGGTAAAGGAATATTTATTACGACTGCCAAGGTTTCTGATAAAGCTAAAATAGAAGCAAATGAACTAGATCCTCAAAGGCCTATACTTGTAGTTGATGGGAAAGATTTAATTATTAGCTGTATTGAAAATGAAATTGGTTTTGTATTTAATCCTCAATTCAGCAAATCTGCTATGGATGAATTTTTAAATAAAAATAGAGTTGGTATTGAAAATGAGCAATCACCCAATCAAATACAAATAGAAAAGCAAATTTCAAACAATGATATACGTGCGCGCATACTTCCTATACCAAGAGCTATTTTGGAACAACTAGACGGCGATATTTATGAGTATGATGTATGTTTTAATAACAGCTATACAAATAAATTAAAAATTGATAAAGGAAGAAGATATTTTGCGAGAGTTACAGAAGCGTATAAAAGATTTGGTTTAATTGCTGATGATGGTTCTTTTAAACCTACGAATGCTGTTTGGACATATTCTGATGGGAATATAAAAATTAAAATAAATTGAAGAGGTACATATCATGAGAGATTTTAATGCATGGTTGTCAACTTTTAGAGCAAGTATTGCTGATTATGGATATTATGTTGATTTTCCGAAAATCTATAAAAATGTAGAAAAAATCAAAGTTGAATTAAATATATTAAATTCACTTATTGGTTCAAAAAACATAGAAGAGGAATTTATACAGTTAGTCGGAAAATATCCGGAAACATTAAAGTGCATTCCTTTATTGCTTGCAGTAAGAACGAATGAGATTTATGCCATTGACGGGGATGGTGAATTTACTTATTCCTTTAAAGAGGCAAATCAAACGATAGAGCAATATTGCGTATTTATGAGAAAAACAGGGCTGTTTGAATTACTTGAAAAACACATAATAAATAATTTATATGATTATGCAACTGGTGTGGAAACGGGGTTGGATTCAAATGGCCGCAAAAATCGTGGCGGACATCTAATGGAAAATGTGGTTGAAGATTACATAAAAAAAGCTGGATTTATAAAAGATGAAAATTATTTTAAAGAGATGTATATTCATCAGATAACAGAAAAATGGGACATTGATTTATCCGCAATTTCCAATACCGGAAAAACAGAAAAAAGGTTTGATTATGTTATAAAGACGGATAATCAAATTTATGTTATAGAAACAAATTGTTATACAAGCGGTGGTTCCAAGCTCAATGAAACTGCAAGAAGTTATAAACAGATATCTCAGGAAGTCGATACTATTGATGGTGTGACTTTTGTATGGTTTACGGATGGGGCCGGATGGACAAGCGCAAGACATAATCTTGAAGAAACATTTGACATCATGCCACACATATATAATATTAACGATTTGGAAAATGGAATAATTAAAGAGGTTTTTAAATAAGGGGGATATTAAAAATGCAGGGAGGATTGTTTATCGCACTATATGATGAACAAACATTGAAATTATATTTAAATAAAGGCGTTTATGGATTCCTAATGAAGCCTGTATTTACAGAAACCCCTTCAAGTCGAAGTAAACATTATGCAGTTTTAGCTGATTATGCTTGTAGCAGAGAGGGCACCGATGTATTCTTCTTTTTAAAACGAAAAATAGTCTATGGAGGAAAAATATATGGTAATAAGGATGCAGGCTCTTTTTATCTGAATGGTGAAAATAGCCCACTTGGTAAGAAAGCAAAAGCTCCTCTTTTTTGGGATGAATCATCTAGATATATACCGTCAGATAAAAAGGGTGTTTTTAGGGTGAATGGCAGTGATAAGGCTCAACCTTTTATACTGCAGTTTATTCAAAATAAAGATACTGGTAAATATATCATATCGGATGATTTGTATTTTGAGTTAGGAAAATATCCTTATCCATTACCGTCTAATAGTATGCAAGGTATGGGCTTTTGTACATTAACTCCAGGTGAAGTGTCAACTCTCCTTAAATTAATCAAAAATTCTTCTTTTTGCATTGATTATTCAACATGTGAAAATATTGAAAAAGGTACAGACGAAACATTATTTGATGAAAAATTAATCGACATTAAGGACAACTTTATAAATGAGGCACAATTAGAATTTACAATTCTTGCTTCCTTAAAGCCGTTTTATGATTTTTTGTCAGATGATTATATTTTATGTAGGCAAGTACCAATTTCCCCATTTAAGCCAATGGATATGGATAGGGCTGATATTTGCTTATATAGCATGGAAAATCCTATTAAAGATGGGACAATTCCTAATGTAGTAATAGAATTGAAAAGAGGCTGTGCTAATTTTCATGCTTATGAACAAGCTGTAAGGTATTTGAAATGGATTGATAGAATTACTACAGACGAAGAGTTTAGTAACGTACAAACATTTGTTATTGCAAATTCATTTAACAAAATTAGAAAAGAAAAAGTTGACACATGTTATGAAGATAAAATAAAAATTTTCTCTTTAGATAAATTTAAATTTGAACATCTTGTTTGATATTAACATTAACCGGAGACAGTAATATGGAAAATAAAAAAATTAAAAAATGGGAACCGGAAGACTTTGAACTTGAAATGACTACACATTGGTCGTTCCCTAAACGCGGTGATTGGGCAACACACGATGCAAAATGGCGCGGGAATTGGTCGCCGTACATTCCAAGGAATATCATACTCAGGTATTCCCAAGAAGGAGATCTGGTGTTGGATCAATTTGCAGGCGGCGGTACTACTCTTGTTGAAGCAAAACTTTTAAATAGAGATATAATCGGTGTTGATGTAAATGATGCAGCTCTCGACAGATGCAGAGAAAAAACAGATTTTGATTATGAGCCTGCAAAAGGTAAGGTATATATAAAAAAAGGAGATGCAAGAAACCTTGATTTTGTTCCTGATGAAAGCATAGATTTAATATGTACACATCCACCTTATGCTGATATTATTAAATATAGCGATGGCTTAAAAAATGATTTATCTCAGTTAAAAGTCAAGGATTTTTTTGAAGAAATGAAAAAGGTTGCATCAGAAAGCTACCGTGTGCTAAAAAAGGACAAGTTCTGTGCCATTCTAATGGGCGATACTCGGCAAAAAGGCTGTATGATTCCAATGTCATTTGATGTGATGAAAATATTTCAAGACGCAGGGTTTAAGCTGAAAGAGCTGATTATAAAAGAACAACATAACTGTAAAGCAACGGGATATTGGAAAACTAATAGTGTGAAATATAATTTTTTGTTGATAGCACATGAGTATTTGTTTGTGTTTAGAAAGTGAGATTATGTATGTTAAAAATAGCAGATTTAGAAATTAGTTGTTTTCGTTCTATATTAAACCTAAAGCTATGTATAGAAAGCGAACCTAATTTAATATCGATATGTGGGGAAAATAATGTTGGAAAAACAAATACATTAAGGGCAATTAATCTATTTTTTAATCCTGAAGATTATGAAATTTCAATGGATAGACCAACATTAAAACAGGCTCAAGGAGGAGCTAGAATAGATCCTAAAATCACAGTAACACTTTGTGATGATGAAAATGATGAATATTTTCAAATTACCCGTGATTTCAAATATTATAATATTCAAAATGAAAAGTTTCTATCGGGAGTTTCGTTTACCAAAAGAGGTACTTTGATTAACAAAAAAAGCAAAAAAACAATGACTTTTGCTGAAATAAAAAGCAAATTGGAATTAATAGAATTTAGATATATAGAATCCATAAATATAGACATACCTGACTTAATAGAGAAGTTAACAAATGATGCAATCGATGTAGAATATGAACAAAGTAGAATGACTAAAAGCAAGCAAGAATTAAAAAATGCTTATGTAAAGTATATAACTGGATTACAAGAAATTTTGGATGTTTTTTCAAATGATATATCTCGGATTTTTAATGAATTTAAAAGTAATTGGAATGTAACTTTTAAAGTCCCAAGCTCAGCTGATACATTTAGAGATTTGATTTCGGATGATGTTGAATTATTAATAGATGATAAAGGCTGTAGAGGGATAGAACAAAAAGGTTCTGGACTACAACGACTAGCGGTAATACTATTAAATTTTGAAATACTTAAAAGAATCAAGCATAAGAAGAGTTATATTCTATGTGTTGATGAACCAGATATTTTTCTACATGATGGATTGCAAAAAAAACTTATGGAATTTTTCAAAGAAAGTTCTGATAAAATGCAAATTTTTTACACTACTCATTCGAAGAATTTTATAAATCAGTATTCGATGAAAAATATAATACTATTAGGCTCTAAACATTATCCACAACATAGTGCACGTAAAAAAAGATACATAGATGTTGTCGAAACAATTTTTATAGATATAAGCACGAATGATGGGTATGATCAAATATGTGAGCATTTAGGAATAGAACAAAATACTTATAATGTGCTTAAAAAGAATAATATTTTGGTAGAAGGAGGATGTGATAAAAAGTATCTTGAACAACTTGGTGATTATTTTGGATTTAAGAAACCTAACATTATATCGGCAGATGGTGTGACTAATGTTGAAAAATATTTGGATTTTTATAATTCATATTATAAAGACAATACAACTGCCTACAAGCCGTGTGTTAAGGTATTATTTGACAATGATTTGGCAGGGCGTGATGTTTATTGCAAAATAAAAAAAGATAAATACACTTATATTAATGTCTGTCCAGTATTACTTTGTAACTTTAATAATACGAGCAATATGAATTTAACAAATAACACATGCAATCACGAAATTGAAGATTATGTATATCCTGAAATTATATGTTACTTAGTCAATAAACTTCTTCAAAAAAAATCATTTAACACTATTGATATTGGCAAAGTAACTGAAAAAATTATAAAGCCAGCTTATCAAAATAACGGTATTCTTTACACGATTGAATATGAAAAAAATGAACAAAATCAGGAGGAAGGGCATAAAATATCATTTGTATCAGCGAAAAAAGCAACAAACGATATTAAAAATGGTCTTGCTGGTATGTTTAATATACCGGGTGACAGAGCTATAATAGAACTCCTTGAACAATGTGATAGAAAATATCCATATGTAAAAAATTTTCTAAAAGAGATATTTACATTTGAATAAGCATTATTTCTGAGTACAATTTGAGTACAAAAACTTACGTAAACAAAATTACCACAAGAAAAACTGTGAAATGTGCGAAATAAAATCACAGTAAATAAATGAAAAACACCTTGAATAAAAAAGAGGAAGTCGAGTGGGAGTAGTTCCCTTTGGTTTAGATGTGCCGAAAAACCCAGTATTTATGTGCCTTTCGGGACTTGGCACTTTTTGAACAACCGCTTTTGCAACACTTTTGCAACACTTTTTTTCAAAAACGTGTTTTCGGGCAGATGAAATAGTCCCCATTGGCTTACAACTAAACCTAAAAATCGCATAATTTTTAAGGCTTTTGCCCTGTTTTGGGCAGAAGCCTTTTTTGCATATTTGATAAAATTTTCTCTTTAATATATCATCAAATCAGATAAAAACAGCGAGGTGGTTGCTTTGAAAGAACAGAAATATCATTTATATCTTTCCGATGATGAATACAGACAGACTATTCAGTCCCTTGTTCGCTTGAAGAACAACCTAATTTCACAAGGCAGATACACCGACGCAGTTGATGATGTTTTGTTCAAAGTCTTAAAAACAAAAAGAGCCTGCACCCGGAACAATCATATTCTTTGATTGGGAAAGCGACGGCATAACCGACCATACAGGTATCGTTGAAAAGTGCGAAAACGGAAATGTTTACACCATAGAGGGCAATTCGTCAGACACGTGCAGAACCAAAACATATCCGGTTGGAAGTTCAGTTATCTACGGATACGGCATTCCGGCATATTAAAAAAGATGGCTGCTCGTTTGAGTAGCCATCAAGTACATTATAGTTGAGAGATTCTATACCGGAATGTATCTGTTTGCCGTTATACTGCACCGCCGTTATCTTGCGTGCTTTCTTTGTAAATGAAAGGATTATGTACCGATTCTTGGCTTTGAATATTTGTTCAGAATATTGTTTATATAATATTTTGCCGTATCATCAAGATTTGCTGACAGCTTTTTAAGGAGTTTTTCCTCATCGTCTGATAAGTATAGCAATAGATTTTTACGACTTTCATCATTTATGAAAATTCCTCCAAACATTCCTCGCTTGGTATATATAGGTGCATATCGGTTTAGAAAATCGACATCTCTGAATATGGTATCTTTACTTACTGCAAAATAGTAGGCTAATTCTACCGCTGTTGTTTCTTTGCATTTATTAAGTAAAAACAGTATTTCAAGTCTGCGTTCAAATGCTGACAACTTGTCTTTCATTACCGACTGCACCTCCTTTCGCTTTCCATTGTACAGGAGTAACTATGCAGTTTTTTCTGGTTTTCAAAAAATATTTTCATAAAATCGCCCTTTCGTGTAAATTTCGTTAAAATTGCACAAAAGAGCGTGGCGGCGCACGGCTATGTTTACTAATAAATTTCAAACAAAAACAGCCAAACTTGCCCGTTCTAAAAATACGGGTAAATTTGGCTGTACGGTATGAGTGTGTTTTTGCTCCACCATCTGAGTCCGAATTATTATTCTTTCTGCTGCTTGCCTTGTGTTGATGAGAGCGATTTCTTCTAATATATACAAATATAATTGGTGTTGGACAACGACACATTATATATCACTCCTAACCGCACGGCAACTCACTTTATAAAAGCGGATACCATATATGCGTGCAAGATTGCCACGCCAAATGTATTTAGTTATATTGAATTTATTTCATTGTTGCAAAAAGTCAAAAAAGACCATAGAATTACTGTAAATTCTACGGCCTTAATATTGGTTTTTGCTTGTTATTTACTTTTTTATATCTTTTTTTCATAATCAACACCTGCGGATATGTCAGCACAGATTATAGTTTTAGCAAGGCTTTCTTTTTGATCTCAAATACATTATTTTGTTCCAAATGCCATAATAGCCGTTCCTGATCCTATCTCGATAGTTTTGATAAATGATATGTAATTTGAGAAATATAATCCGGCTCGACATATGATGAAGCATCCAATAACAGTTTATCAACCGAAGTTCCTAATGCATCAGCTATATTAACCAATGTATCAATTTTTATATTGATTTTTCCTCTTTCAATTTTTGAAAGATGTTTCTCCGATATGTTAGATAATTCGGCTAATTTTTCTTGGGTAAAACCTCGCTGTTCTCTATAATTACGAATGTTATCACCCAATTTTTCGTAATCCATATTTGTAGTATCACTCCTAACATAATTATACTAGTGCTTTACTGTTTTTTTTTACTGCTCCAATGCTTAATTTAGTAATCACGCAGGATAATACTACCCACATAAATAAAAATAGAGCTACACACATTTATATGGTGTAGCCCTAATAAACTTTTGATTATTATGGAATGTATGGATTTGGATTAAATAAAAGTATAATCAAATCTATCAATATTTTAGCTTAAAAAGTTCATAGTAATAAAAACAAGCTTTTCAATATCTATTGTATAAAAGTTATATATTGTTTACATTACTTTCAATATAATAATTAAATCTTCTATGTCAATCAAGCCGTTACCATCTAAATCGCAATGTTTAAAATCGTTCCAATCAATAGATTTTTCACCCATTCGATAAAATTTTTGGCAATATGTAATATCAAGAAGATCAACTACTCCGTCAGCGTTTACATCACAGCTTGACTTTTTAGTGACATTTGTATTTGCGCTTTCGGCGGTAATCTTAGTTGTAAAGTAAACTGCTTTTCCGTTTTTATCATATCCTGCTGCCGAAACATCAACAAGCCTTATTCCGACCGTCATATCGTTAAGAATTTCTTTGAATTGAACCTCAGCTGCATCGAAAAGCTCATTTTTGGTTAAGCTTCCGCCCGCACCGTTTTGCAGATAGGACAGTGCTATTGTTGCGGTGTTATCATTATTCCACTTAATTCCAAGGGGAGTAAAACCGTTCTTACCGATTAGGCTTTCAAATTGCAAAGCATCATCTTTTTGAAATGTAAATGATACGGTAGCCACCTTTTTAATATTTCCAAGCTGAAATCTAAAAGGAATTATATTCCCTGTAAGAGTATTTTTCTTTACGCTAACCGCCGCTGCGATCGGAAGTGTTTCAGCTTGCTTTTCATTGACGGTAATATCACAGCTTGCTTTTATTCCGTTTACTGTTTGAGCTGTAATCACCGCATTTCCTGTCTTTTTTGCCGTGACTTTTCCGCTTGCTGATATTTGTGCAACATCGGTGTCGGATATGCTCCAAGTGACAGTTTTGTTTGATGCATTTTGGGGCATAATCTCAGCGTTCAGCATTGCACTTTCGCCCTCGGTTAAAACAAGTGCGGACTTGTCAAGTGTTACCGATTGCGGATATATCACCTCGGCTGCGGAAAGCGAATAATAATCAGAAATATAAGTATTTCCGGCATAATCAATCAGTGCAATTTTCGCCTGTGTCAGTCCTTTAAATCCGGAGGTAGATAAATCAAAAGTGATTTCCGATGTTGCATCTGACGATACGGCATCGGGTTCTATCCATTTGGTAATCGGCTCATTTCCCGTTGCGGTTGCACACACTCCTTGAATAAAGTGATTGTCATGGACGGTTACAATCCACTTTGCCCCCTCTATACGGCTTGAAATTACCTCCGGTGGTACACTGTCAATCACAATCGGAAAAGCTTTTGTTTCTTCGTGTTGTCCAAGTGTTGCCGTTATTTTATAAACATAATTTCCGTCATCGAGAGGAGTGTTCCATACATCAAACGGTGCCCAGCCCTTTGCTGCCATTGGTGTGTAATAGCCTTCAGAGGAATGATAGCTTTTTGAAACATTTGTCGAGCTTTCGCTGTAAACGGTATTTCCGTCAGAGTCATCTACCGAAAAAGTCAGTTTATCGGCATTTCTGAGGAGTGAAACGGCGGCGGTCACATTTTTGCCGGTTTCGCTGCCCTTTATCGCAATTTTATTTGCGTTATATTCTGTCGCTCCGTCGACATAGTAATTATGACCGAGAATATATCCGCCGCCATCACTGTTTCTGAACTGTCCGATTTGTGTTTCGCAGATTGAAGCAGGTTCATCATCATAAATATCAGAATCAAATATGTTAAGCGCTTGCCAATCTCCAAAAAAGCCCATAAACGGATAAGAAAGTGATACTTCATCATTTTGTATCGGAGTCATCGTCACAAATCCCTCAATATAAATTCCGTTTGGAAATTGAGCTTTGAGATTTGCCTTTCCTTTTTCCGTCAATTCAATTTTGACATTGACCGGAGTTTCTCCGTTTGGATCAACTGTGATTTTTTTCGGAATTGTTACGGAAACCTCATCGTCCGAAAGCTTTCTTGCCTTTTGCGCCATATAAACGACACCGTTTTCCGAAACCGTATCTTCCGTCAAAACGGTTATTGTTGGCTCATATTGAAGCGTATCATCGCCAATAGATACTGCTTTAAAATCAAAGCTGAAATTTCCGTTTTCATTATATCCGATTTCTGCTTTCGGTCTTGAATTATCCGAATTTAAAAGAAAAACATCTGATTTCATCGCATTTTGCAGTTGAACCAGACCCGCACCTTGTTTTCTCGGTGAGTACGGAATACCGTTTTCGTCCTGAACGGGAACTGCAGTACTCATCATCAGAGCATTAAAAAGACTCGTTCTTTGCTCGGCTGTCATATTTATTCCGTCACGATTTTCCGAAATGTATTGTTGCATAACAGCTGCCGCACCTGCCATATGCGGTGACGCCATTGATGTACCGCTCATATTCCCGTAAAGTCCGTTCGGAAGCGTTGAGTAAATATCTCCGCCGGGGGCAGTGATTTCGGGTTTCAATTTTAAGTCGGAAGTAACACCCCAAGAAGAAAAATCACTCATTTTTCCGCTATAAGTATCTTTGAATGTGTCAACATAATCTTTGCTTACGGAAAGTTTTTTATCGGGCTGTCCGCAAAGATATTCACCGTCGGTTTTGCTGATAAAGACACAGGGGATTTTGTTATCGGTGGACATATTTATAAGCGCACCGTCAACATTATCATAAATGATTGCGGCAAGCGCACCGGCATTTTTTGCGTTGCTTTCCTTTTGAGCAAACGTCAGAACTTCCCCGTTTTCCTCACCGGCACGCTGAATCAGAGCAATTTTTTCTTTGAGGTTTTTGCCTGAAAAATCTGTTGCAGCACCGACGCCGCAATCGACATATTCAAGTGTGCCTGAAAGAGATATAAGCCGGTCGCTTTCTTTTTCTGCCGGATCATTATAACGAATTTTTCTGCCGTTTGCAAGCAGATAAATTGATGTCGTTTCGATATTGTTCATACTCGCAATCGAAAGAGCGACTTCATAGGTTGATGGTGAGGCGACCACACCGTTATCGGGTTCTGTCGCTTTCGACAAATCGTTTCCGGCTGCATTCTCATATGTTGAGCTGTATTCGTTTCCGGCTGCACAGTATAAAGCTATTCCTGAATTTTTTACACGATTATAAACTTCACGCATAGATTTATATGCACTTTCGGAAAAGCCTGCCGTTGAGCCAAGGCTCATATTAATGGCATCCACGCCGAATTTAACCGAATCGTCAAGCGCTGCCAGAATATCGTCATCATATGCACCGCCGGATGAATCACCGAACACCTTCATAATAAACAGCTGTGCATCAGGTGCGACACCCTCGACCACACCGCCACTGTTTGCACCGACAATTCCGGCAACGTGCGTTCCGTGCGATTCACCACCGGAAACATTGGTGTCAACATCGGCATAATCATATGCGTATGGGATTTTATCGTTGATATAGACCTTTGAAACATTCAACTTTCCAATCGTCATTTTATTGTTTTTTATAACGCTTTCAATATCCTCTTTGGAATATTTCGGACTGTTCACCGATGAAAATGCCGGGTGCGATAAGTCAAGTCCGGTATCGAGAATTGCTACGGCACTGTTTTTGCCCGTAAAACCCAAATCACCGGCAATATCGCCGCCTATCGCGGATACTCCGCCGCTTGAATAGGTATCTATCGGTTCAGGCAAAGAGTAAAATTCTGCAACAAAAGCTTCTTTTACACCGTCGGTTTGTTTGATAGCTTCCAAGTCCGCAATATTCGCTTCAACAGCCAAACCGTTCATAATTGTAGAATACTCACGCTTAACGGTAAAATCCATACCGCTTTGAACAAGGCTTTTTTTGACAGACTTGCGATTCTGCTCAAGCCTTTGCTCTATCTCTTTTGCTTCTTTTGATGAAAGAAAATCCGAAACATTAGAATATGTATTGATTTTTTCACTGTAAGAAAGCAAAGGCGAGTCTTCAAGTTCAATAATAATACGAGTGTCTTTATTCTCATCACTTTTGCTGATACAATCTGACAGCGAAACAAAAATGTCATTAGTTTCGGCAAATACAGCTGAATTTGAAATTATAAGAAACGCCGAAATAAATGCTGAAATCATGCGTTTGAAAAATTTATTATTCATTTTATTTTCTTAAAACCCTTTCGTAAATAATTTGGCGTTATTTACGGTTAGTGACGACTAACTATAAATAATATATCATAAATGTTTTGATTTGTAAAGTATCTACAAATATTTTTTTCAGTATTGACAAATTAAATTTGTTGTGATACATTTTATTTTGTTAATTATGGTGTGACGACCGAACAAAAGAGCCGAGAACAGGGCTCTTTTAAAAAATACTACGGTTAGTTAAGACAAACCACAAATGAGGAGTGATGTACGAAATATTTATTTTTTTTACAGGTAAGTTAGTTAAAACTAATCTAATAATCAACTAAAGCAGCGAGGTGATCAAGTGAACTTACGCAAAAAAATAATCGGAGCAATTGTAACTGTGTTGATTGTAATAACAAACATTGTTGTCTTTGCACAGACAGAGAAAAAACCGCAAACCACATTAGCGGTTGAACCAAAACGCACCGAAGCAGGGATAGAGTATAATTTATACTTAGAAAACACGAACTGTTTAAGTACGCTTTTCTTTGAGATGAATTTTGACGGTAAAAATGTCGGAAAAGCAACTCTTGAAAAGAACGAATGCTTTGACATATTGCATACAACTTGGAATACCGACAACAGGATTTCTGTAAAAGGATACCTCGGAAGAACCGGTAATAAAATGGGGTTTTCGTCAAACGAAAGAATTAAGGTTGCGAAAATCGTCATTCCGATTGATGTTTCCTCAGCCGGGGAGTTTATTGCGGATATATCAAATGTGATATGTGCCGGAATTACCGAAACAGACGGTACTGCGGTAAAAGGAGAAGTAAAAGTTTACGAAACAAGTATAAAGTATTCCGCAAAAGAGTGCAGCATTTTAGATTTCAGTCAAGATGCGGTTGATATTCTTTCTTCCAAAGCTCAAAATGTCGATGTGATTTTTGCGGCATATGACGAAAACGGCAAATTGGTAAGCGCTCACAAAGAAAATGTTACATTACAGCAAGGCAAAAATAAACTTGATGTCAGCGGAATTGATTTCACTAATTCCGAGTCTATATCAGTTATGATATGGGATAGTATGGCATCAATGCGTCCATTTGCGGATAAAGCAACGATAAATAAATAGAATGGAGATTATGCGATGAAAAATTTATTCAAAAAAACAATGATAACGATGTGTTCGGCAGTGATGCTGATGGGAATCGGCGCGGTCAGCGCCAATGCTGCCACTACAACGGTCGGAGATTTTACGGTTGACCGCTCAAAATCCGGCTACTCCTCGCCGTATGTGGTAAGCATTTCGGCATATAACGGCGAAGGCGGCAAAATCACTTTGCCGACAACCGCAGAAATCAACGGGAAGGAATATCAGATAACCTCTGTCGGCAATGCATTTGAGGAAAACGAAAGTATTACCGGCGTCACGATTCCGGACGGATATACGGAAATAGGACTCAGTGCGTTCAAGGATTGTACGGGACTGCAAAGCGTTGAAATCCCCGGATCTGTGGATATGATTTCAACAAACGCATTTTCCGGCTGCACAGCACTTAATACCGTAAATTTTGACGATGATACGGCAGCGTCGCTTACGATCAATTTAGGTGCATTTGCAAATTGTACCGCACTCACCTTTATTGAGCTTCCGGCAAGACTCAGCTCGACAAGATACAATTTTCTGTACGGCTGCGATGCATTGACATCAATCACAATGAAAGACGGTGCGCAAAAGTTTGCCACTGTTGATAATGTACTTTACAATGTCAGCGATGATGAGGCGGTAATGGTTGTATATCCCGGCGGAAAACCGGAAACGGAATACACCATTCCGACAGAAGTGAACGGAAAAGCAGTAACTTCCACTGCAATGCACCTTTTCAGAAACAACTCTGTTTTGAAAAAAGTTACCGTTCCGGCAAGCATTACAAGCTTGGGTGGCTACACATTTAACGGAATGAAAGCCATTGAGGAAATTGTCCTTGAGCATGAAACAGCTCCGTCAATCGGCTCGGAAATTTGCACCGAGATGAATACCGGCAGCAAGGTCATTGTGAAAAACGAAGAAGTTGCAAAGATTTTTGAATCCACATCTGCATATACCAAATATTATACACCCGAAAAAACAACTATAACTGTTGCGGGGCAAACTCCTGAAGTCAAGACGGTTTCCACAAGCTTTTCTGTTTCGGCAGAGCCGGAAATAAAGGACGGAAAAGCGGTTTACAGCATTTATTTTGATAACGCCGAAAATGTGAATACGGTTCTTTTAAAGGTGTCATTCGATGCGGCACAGGTTAGTGAAGGTACGGTTACGGTTGCAAATGACAAATTCACAAGCGGAACATCAAACTGGACAGAAGAAAACGGAAAACTTATCTTAAAGGCATATGTCGGAATTACCGGAAATGTTTCGGGATTTTCTTCAGCAGAAAAAACAAAGCTTGCAGAAATTGCCGTTCCTTTAAAAGCCAATGCAAAGGGAAATATCACTGCAAAAATAACCGATGCGAAAGCGGCAGGCGTTGTCGGTGAAGATGAGTCGGCAATGAACGGTACAGTCACAATGGGCACATCATCGGCAAACGTATTTGTTCCGAATTATGATGTAAATAGCAACGGTACGGTCGATATTATTGATATTACCGAGGCGCAAAGATACTATCAGGTAGCATCATCGGATGAAACTTGGGCAAAAGCAAAAGCAATGGATGTAAACGGCGACAACAAGGTTGACATTCAGGACTACATAGACATATTCAATCATTTAAGCGATTTCTAAAAAGGAGTATATATGAAGAATAAAATTTTTAACAGATTATCTTCTCTTGTAGTGATTGCGGCTATGCTGATGGGATTTACCGTCAGCGTATCTGCCGGCAATGACGGACTGATTGGTGCAAATATCAAAGACGGTCAGCTCCTCGGTTATTTCGGAGACGGCGGAGATATAAAAATTCCCGATACCGTCACCATTATTGCGGGAGAGGCATTTTTAAATAACGATAATATCACAAGCGTAACAATTCCAGGCAGCGTACAGGTAATCGGCTACCATGCATTTGACGGCTGTACCGAATTAGAACGGGTTATATTTGAAGACCCGACAGACGGAGCCGATTTGATTATCCGATTGGATGCTTTTGCAAATTGCCCGAAACTTACGGAATGTGAAATTCCCGCAGTGGCAAGCTATGTGACGGCGAATGTATTCAAAGGTTGCAGCAGTATGGAAAAAATAAAGGTACATCCGCAAAACCCGTATTATTTTACGGACGATAATGGCGTTATGTTCGGACCGCGGGTCAATGAGGGTGAGCCGCAGTATGACGATCCGAATTTGACATTGACGGCTTATCCGAGCGGTAGAGAGGGATTATACAGTATCCCCGAAAGCGTTCAAGGAAGAACCGTTGACCGCATCTGGTCAGGGGCATTCAAAAATGCCGAAAAGCTGACGGATATAGAGATTCCCGAAACCGTAAAAATCATCGGAGGCAACGCTTTTGAGCATTCGGGATTAACCGATGTAACAGTACCCGATACGGTAGAGTCGCTGGGTTCCGGGGCGTTTGAAGATTGCACAAAGCTTACGCATATTCAGTTGCCGAAAAATCTGACAAGCATACCGCACAGCATTTTCAAAGGCTGTACAAGCCTTTCGTCAATCGAGTTCCCGCAAGCGGCAACCAATATTGAAATGTATGCATTTGCCGATTGCAAATCGCTTACAAATCTAATTCTTCCGGACGGACTTGTGAATATTACACTGGCGGCATTTGAGGGATGCACCAATCTGCAAAGAGTGGTGATTCCGGCAAGTGTCACGGGATTTCCGAATGATGATACGCTCGGAGCTTATGATATGTTCCCCGACAGTCCGAAAAGTCTTGTTGTATATGTAGAGAAAGGCTCAAACGGAGAGCGCTGGGCGGTAAATAATGTTGCCGACTGGGGTTATCAATACAAAATTCTTGACAGTGTATCCAATCTTGACGGTGTTGATTTCGGAAGCTTTTACTTAATCAATCTCGACAAAAAAGTCAGGGTTGAGGGAAAGTTTTCAATCAATTCGCAGCTTGTTGTGAATGAGATAAATTCGGGCAACGAATATGATGCATTTCAGGCAAAATCGGAAAACGGAATTTTGAAAGTATATGAAGTATCCGCAACCCCCGAAAGCGATACCTATACAATCAGTGTCGGACTTCCGGACGGCTGCTCCAAAAATGCAAAGCTGTATTACTATGAAAACGGCGAGGTGGTGGAAATTTCATCATCGCAAGTAAGCAAGACCTTTACCGTACAGACGGACAGTTTGGGATATTTTGCAGTAATTGATTCTTCAATATCCGGCGGAGAAGATCACGAAGTAACGAAAGTAACGCTGAACAAAACCTCCGCAGCTATGAAAAAGGGCGACAAACTACAATTATCGGCAACGGTACTGCCACAAACGGCAACGAATAAATCAATTCGTTGGGAAAGCTCAGACAACACGGTAGCGACCGTTGACAGCAAGGGCGTTATAACCGCCGTTTCGGCAGGCAGTACAAAAATCACGGCAACGGCAGTGAACGGTGTAAATGCTACTTGCACAATCTCCGTTACGGATTCCGAAACCCCAAAACCGGCAGAGGAAAAAATCGAAACCAAAGTATCGCTTAAAGCGGATAAAGCGGTTTCCGAAAAAGGAAAATCGTATTTCACGCTTGCACTTTCCGAATCGTCAAGGATTGCAAATATTCAAATTACTTTTGAAACATCAACCAATGATGTAACAGTCAGCGGAATTAACGGATTTACCGTCATTGGCGACGCAGAGGACGGCAAAGTGATTTTGGGTTATCTCAATGCAAACGGCGAACTGTTTTCGTCGGCTCAGTCCGCAGATATTGCAAAAATTACGGTCAACGCCGAAAATGCAACACTGAAAATCACCGATGTCAAGGTATCGGGTTGGGACACCGATAAAACCGTAAAATACGGCAAAGTGAACGGAATCGACCCATCCGAGGCAACCTTTACGGATGCACTTTCCTATGACGTAAATCAAGACGGAACGATTGATCTTTTGGATATTACCGAAGCACAGCGTTACTATCGTGCAGATAAGAACAGTTCAAACTGGAATGATGCATCAAAATGCGATTTCAACGATGACGGCAGAATCGACATCGAGGATTATATGGAAATTTGGCTGAATTTTACAAAATAATGACGCATGATACAGGGCTGTATTCTACTATAGCCCTGTCATTTAAGTAGGAGGATATTATGAACAAAATAGCAAAAAAGCTGTTTTCGGCTGCTGTGATTGTTTGTTTGAGTATTTCGTCTGTTGCTGCCTATGCGGCACAAATCACGCCCTCAAGCACAAGCATCACGCTCGGTAAAAACGATAAAGAAATTTCGTTTGATATTTTTTTAGAAGCTGACAGTACATATGCAGGGGCGGAATTTGGTATTAAACCATCACAAAGCGATGTAGAATTTAAATCACTTGTCTTGTCAGATGAATTGCAGAATGAGTCAAAGGTACAGACTATAAAAGACGGATGTCTGTATTTCGGATTTTTTTCAAACACCAACAAATACAGCACCGAAAAAAAGAAAATAGCTACATTAAACTATACTTACAGTGGCAGCGGAATAAGGACAATTTCCTTAGTTGAATCAAAAATTGTAATAGTTGATGAAACAGGTAAAACAAACGGAGATACCTCATCAAGCCCGTTTACCGTTTCAATAAACCGACAAGGAACATCCGGCGGCGGTGGTGGCAGTTCTTCAAGCGGAGGAAGTATAAAGAAACCGGATATAACCATACCCATTCCTGACACGTCAAAAACCTATTCAGACAAAAAATTTGCGGATATAAACGGTCATTGGGCGGAAAACGATATTTACAGCGGCGTAAAGAACGGCTTGTTCGCAGGCATATCGGATACGATTTTCGATCCCGACGGAACTGTTACAAGAGCAATGGCGGTTACCGTTCTCGGTAGGTTTTCAAAAGATAATACAGAGAGTGCAGTATCGGCTTTTACCGATGTTACGGCAGATAAATACTATGCAAACTATGTTTCGTGGGGGGCGGAAAACAGTGTTGTAAAAGGTATTTCCGAAACAGAATTTGCCCCCGAAAGTGCAGTTACTCGTGAACAGATGTCGGCAATGATTGTACGCTATCTGAATTACGAAGAGATCCCTTTACCGACCGGCAGCGAGAAAATAAAAGAACATAGCGATTATGAGCAAATTTCGAATTACGCAAAAGAAGATATGGCAATCTGTTATGAAATGGGACTGATAAAGGGACACGACAGCGGACTTATCGAACCAAACGGAAATTTAACCCGTGCGCAGCTTGCTTCGATTATGGCAAGAATTTCAACTTATTTTAAAAATACAAAATAAAATTTAATAAAACTCTTGACAAAACGATATAACACTGTTATTATGGATATAACAGTGTTATATTTTGCTTTGCGGAGGACTGAAAATGAATAGAAACGAAAATAATACGCTTGATGATATTCTGTCGGCTGCAAAAGCTGAATTTTCCGAAAAGGGCTTTCAATCGGCATCTCTGCGCAGAATCGTAAAAAATGCCGGCGTGACAACGGGTGCATTTTACGGTTATTTTAAGAGTAAAGAAGAATTGTTTGACGCACTTGTCGGCGAGCAATACGACACGCTTATGGGTATGTTTTGCGAAACGCAAAGCACTTTTACAAAGCTCTCGCCGCAGGAACAGGCGAAGCAAATGGGTGAGCTTTCCGGCGAGGGAATGATAAAAATGATGAATTATTGCTATGCCAATAAAGATGAATTTAAACTTATTCTCTGCTCCTCCGACGGCACAAAATATGAAAATATAATTCACGATATGGCGGAAATAGAAGTTGACGCCACGCATAAGTTTGCAAAAACAATGGAACAGCTCGGCTATCCGAAATACAATGTTGACAAAACACTTGAGCATATATTGGCAAGCGGATTGTTTTCGGCATTTTTTGAAGTGATTATTCACGATATTCCGCACGAAAATGCGGCAGAATATCTTGAGGAGCTCAAAGCGTTCTATACTGCCGGCTGGAAAAAAATTATGGGATTTTAATCCCTATATTTTTTGAATATATGTTAGGTTAAACTAACTATAAGACAACATAAAACAAATCAATGCAAGGAGGAATTGTTTTGAAAAAACAATCAAATTTATCACGGCTTTTATCTTATGCCGGCGGACACAAGTATTTTACTTATGTTTCGTGGATTTTATCTGCCGTATGCGCACTGACTGCACTTGTGCCATTTTGGTACATTTGGAAAATTATCAACGAAGTATTGAAAGCCTCGCCGAATTTCGGCAGTGCGCAAAATCTTACGCATTACGGCATAATGGCAATGGCTTATGCGATTATATCGTATTTAATCTATATCGGCGCATTGCTATGCTCGCACCTTGCGGCATTTCGCATTGCGGCAAATATGCGTATTGACATAACCGAGCATATTGCAAAGCTGCCCATCGGCTTTACCGACAGTTTCGGCAGCGGAAAGCTGCGCAAAATTATAAACGACTCCACTGCGGCGACCGAAACCTATCTTGCACATCAGCTGCCGGATAAATATGCGGCAATGGCGACACCTGTCGGACTGCTTGCACTGTTGCTTGTTTTTGATTGGCGGCTCGGACTTTTGAGCTTGGTGCCTGTTGCTGCTGGATTTGCGGTTATGTCCGCAATGACCGGAAAACGAATGGAAGAAAAAATGCGGCAGTACGGCAATGCGCTTGCGGCAATGTCCAATGAGGCGGTTGAATATGTCAGAGGAATACCTGTTGTGAAAACCTTCGGACAGTCGGTATTTTCATTCAAAAAATTCAAAGCCACGATTGACGAATACAAGAAGTGGGTTCTTGCCTACACAAAGGATATGCGGCTGCCGATGATGCTCTACACTGCGGCGATAAACGGTGTGTTTGCGTTTTTAATACTCGGTGCGTTTTGGTTTACAAACGGCACTGTTACAAGCGAATTTTTCGTAAATCTATTGTTCTACATAATCATAACGCCTGTTATATCGGTCACGCTCACTAAAATTATGTATATGAGCGAGGAGGGTATGGTTATCAGCGACGCTATCGAAAGAATTGACAGCGTGCTTAATGCCGAGCCTATGAGCGTCGGAAACAATTCGCATAAACCTAAAAGCGCATCTGTTGAACTTGAAAGCGTTCATTTCAGCTATGATGGTAAAAAAGAGGTTATTTCGGATATATCGCTGAAAATAAAATGCGGACAGACGGTTGCATTTGTCGGTCCGTCCGGCGGCGGAAAATCAACGCTTGCAAGCCTTATTTCAAGATTTTTTGATGTAAATTCGGGAAGTATCAAAATAGGGGGTGTTGATGTTCGTGATATTCCCAAGGACGAACTTATGAACACGGTTTCATTTGTGTTCCAAAACAGCAAGCTCATCAAAGCGTCCATTCTCGATAATGTTAAAATGGGCAAATCCAATGCCACGGATGAAGAAGTTTTAAATGCGCTTAGGGCTGCGCAGTGTATGGATATTATCGAAAAATTCCCCGACGGTGTCAATACCGTTATCGGAAGTCGAGGAGTTTATCTTTCCGGCGGTGAAATGCAAAGAATTGCCATTGCCCGGGCGGTGCTGAAAAACGCTCCGATTATCATTTTGGATGAGGCAACCGCCTTTGCGGATCCCGATAATGAGGTAAAGGTGCAGACAGCTTTCGCAAAGCTTTCCGAGGGTAAAACGGTTATTATGATTGCACACAGGCTTTCAACCGTTCGGAATGCGGATTGCATTTATGTAATTGCCGACGGAAAGATTGCGGAATACGGAAACAGAGCGGAACTCATAGAAAAGAAAGGTATGTTCTATAAAATGCAAAATGACTATCAATCATCCGTTAGCTGGAAAGTATCAAACGAAACGGAGGAATCGAGAAATGATTAAGCTTATACAAAAAGCCACGGCATCGTCAAAAGACGGTGCGGTAGGGTTAATAAAAGGCATTATCGCCTGCGCCTTTCAGAATATGGCATTTATGCTGCCGACAGGACTTTTATATTATTTGGTCAAAGATTTACTCGGTGGCGATATGGGCGGAAAAGCAGTTTTTTACACAGTCGGCTGCGTTATATGCTTTGCGCTTATATTAATTACAACTTGGTTTCAGTATAACAATACATTTTTTACGACATACGAGGAAAGCGGAAAACGTAGATTAAGCTTAGCCGAAAGGCTCAGAAAGCTACCTCTTTCGTTTTTCGGCAAAAAAGACCTTGCCGACCTCACAAGTACGATTATGGCGGACTGCGAAGTTTTAGAAAAGGACTGCTCGCACTACATACCGGCGCTGTTCGGCTCGGTGATTTCCACGATAGTCATTGCACTCGGTTTGTTTGCGCTTGACAAGGCAATGGCGCTTGCGGCACTGTGGGTAATTCCCGTATCGGTGCTGATTATTGTGCTAAGTTACAAGGTTCAAGACAGAGCGCAACAAAGGAATATGTCGGTCAAAATGGCTTGTGCAGACGGAATACAGGAATACATAGAAACATTGCGTGACCTCAAGACAAACAATGCGGAAAGCAGTTACCTTAAAGGTTTAAGAAGTAAAATTCGTTCCGTTGAAAAAGGGGCTTTCAAAACGGAAATAACCACCGCCGTTTTCGTAACCTCTGCCGGAATGGTGTTAAAGTTCGGCATCGCAACCGTTGCACTTGTCGGTGTGTCACGGCTTGTAACCGGGAAAATAGATGTTTTAACGCTTTTTATGTTTTTGCTCGTTGCATCCCGTCTTTACGACCCGATGCAGGCGGCACTTCAAAACCTTGCGGCGGTGATTGCAATGCGGACAAATGTTGCACGAATGAACGAAATCTTAGACCACGAAATTCAGCAGGGCGGCGACACTCTCACAAACAAAGGGTGCGACATTACATTCGACCATGTGGGCTTTGCCTATAAGAGCGGCGAAACGGTGCTTAGTGATGTGTCGTTCACCGCAAAACAGGGCGAGGTTACGGCGCTTGTCGGTCCGTCCGGCGGCGGAAAGACAACCATTTCACGGCTTGCGGTCAGATTTTGGGATAACCAAAAGGGCAAAATTACTGTCGGCGGTATGGATATTTCAAAAATCGATCCCGAAAAGCTGATGACGCTTTATTCTATCGTTTTTCAGGATGTAACGCTTTTTAATAACACCATTATGGAAAATATCCGACTCGGCAGAAAAGGCGCAACCGATGAGGAGGTTTTGGCGGCGGCACACCTTGCAAACTGTGATGAATTTGCCGAAAAGTTCCCCGATAAATGGAATACCAATATCGGCGAAAACGGCTGCGAATTGTCGGGCGGCGAAAGACAGCGGATTTCAATCGCCAGAGCATTTTTGAAAGACGCACCGATTATACTTTTGGACGAGGCAACGGCAAGTCTTGACGTAGAAAACGAAACCGCTATACAGACGGCTCTTTCAAGACTTATCAGGAATAAAACGGTTCTTGTCATTGCGCACAGAATTAGAACAGTTGCCGGAGCCGATAAAATAGTTGTATTATCGGACGGTGTTGTTGCCGAGCAAGGCACACCGGAGAAACTTTTAAATAAAAACGGAATATTTAAGAGAATGGCTGATTTACAGCTTCAAGGACAGAATTGGACGGTGAGATAATGTCATTTTTTGAAAACACTCGTAAACCTGTGGGATTCGGCGGGAAAGTTATGACCGCAATGATGAATATAGGGCACAAACCTGTGGCACATTGGGGACTTCAATTTTTGAAAGTTTCGTCAAATGCCAAGATATTGGACTGTGGCTGCGGTGGTGGAGCGAACATTAAAAAGCTTCTTAAGAAATATCCGCATAGCATTGTAAATGGTATTGACTATTCTATTGTCAGTGTGGAAAAATCTAAAAAAGTCAATAATAAGGCTGTTGCAGAAGGACGCTGCACGGTTCTGAAAGGTAATGTGATGAATATGCCGTATTCGGCAACTTGTTTCGATGCTGTTACGGCTTTTGAAACCATCTATTTTTGGCAGGATTTGCCGAAATGCTTTTGTGAGATCTATCGGGTACTGAAACCCGGCGGAACATTTCTAATATGTAATGAGGTTAGCGGTGATGAGGCTAAAGATGAGAAATGGACAAAAATCATTGAGGGAATGACCATATATAAAGATACAGAATTGAAAATATATCTCGGACAGGCAATGTTTCGCAATATTCAGATTCGGAAAAAGAATAATTGGTTGTGCGTTACGGCGGAAAAGTGAGGAATATTATGTCAAAAAAAGCAACGGAATTTCAGCGTGTGGCAATGAGCCGGATTTACCGCGGAAAAGAAATATTTAAGCCGCTTAACACCGGGTGGATTGATGAAAATGTCGCTTGCGTAAGAGAGTGGGTTGCAAATATATTTTTCTATCGCAGGGGTGAAACAACAATTATGATTGACGCAGGCTACAACTATGACAGGCTTGCGGAGAAAATGGGCTGGCTTGGGATTGACGCAAAATCAATACGGCATATTCTTATAACGCATCAGGACACCGACCACGTTGGGGTGGTTGAGGCAGACGGCTTGGGATTGTTCAAAAAGGCAAAACTTTATATCGGAGAAATCGAAAATCGTTATCTTACGGGCGAGGTTCGCCGAAGAGTTATGCACCGCCTATATAAGTTGCCGCAGGTGACGATAAATAACAAAAAGCAACTGTTAAAGGACGGCGAAACCTTTAAAATAGGCGATATTAAAATCCACGCATTTCTTGTTCCGGGTCATACATGGGGACATATGGTATATTTGATTGATGATAAGTATCTGTTTACCGGAGATACGATTTGGTTTGGTGCAGACGGCGGTTACAGCTTTATTTCAGCACTTGCGGAAAGCAATAAGCTGGCGGTGAGATCGCTCGGGATTCTTGAGCAAAAACTGAAGAAAATGTGTGTTAAGCCGCTGTTTATTACGGGACATACAGGTTTTACCGACAACTTTGAATTTGCATTTGCACATAAGGAAAAGCTGTGTTCACCGTTTAAAAAGAAAGTTCATGATCCGTCGGCACTGTACGATGCCTATGATGAGTCTGATGATACGGAGAGAAATGCAAAAAACGGATTTTTAAAGGTAGCAGGGAAATAGGAGAACTGAAATAACGGAGGCAAGCTATGTTTTGGGATAATGTTGCGTGTGTATATGACGTTTTTGCAAATGTTATCAACCGAAAAACAAATGAGGAACTTTGCTCTGTGGTGAAAAATCTGATTCTGCCCGAATATGAGGTTTTGGAATGTGCCTGCGGCACCGGATTACTCACAAAAGAAACAGCACAGCGGTGCAAAAGCCTTGTTGCAACGGATTTTTCCGAAAAAATGTTGGAGCGAGCAAAGAAAAAGTGCCGTAAATATGCCAACGTACATTTTGAAAAAGCGGACATAATGCACCTTGATTATCCCGATCATAGTTTTGATGCAGTAGTTGCTGCAAATGTGATTCACTTGCTGGACGAACCGTACAAGGCTCTGCACGAGCTTGAACGGGTATGCCGCCCGGGCGGAAAAATCATTATTCCGACATATATGAACCGTACTGAAAACGGCAAGATCAATGGTGCTTCAAAGGCAATCGAAAAAGCCGGAGCTGAATTTAAGAGAAAATTCACTCCGGAGACATACAGGGATTTTTTTGCTGCTGCGGGATATGCAGAAGCAAGCTATACTTTATGTGAAGGACGGATTCCTTGTGCGGTGGCGGTGTTGATAAAAAAAGGAGCGTTACTATGAAATATAAAATTGAAAAGAACACTGTACAGGAAACGCTTATTATTCCGCTTTATGCACGGAAAATGTGTTCCGAACTGTATCCCACATTGTATTATGATGAAACAGCGTCCGAACTGATTGATAAAATTGATTATGACTTTTCGGATGTTGCGGAAAAATCAAAGAGCCTTATGCAAAGATTTGGATTTTTGGAGGTTGCGATGCGTCAAAACGACCTTGCGTGGGAGGTTCGGGATTATTTGAGTACGCACCCGAACGCGGCGGTTGTAAACTTAGGCTGTGGACTTGATAACACAGGACGCTTTTGCGATAACGGAAAATGCAAAATCTACAACCTTGATTTTCCCGATGTTATAGCTGTGCGAAACCAACTACTTCCTGCCGGCGAGCGTGAAATAAACATTGCTACCGACTTGAATGATTTAAGTTGGCTTGAAAAAATCGACGCATCGGACGGTATTGTGCTTTTTGCGGCAGGTGTGTTTTACTACTTTCGCACCGAACAGGTTAAAAAGCTTGTTCAGGCTATGTCGAATGTGTTTGGCGGCGGCAGAATGGTGTTTGACGCCGCCGGGAAAACTGCTGTAAAGATGATTGCAAAGACCTGGCTTAAGGAATCAAAGATAAAAGACGTCGGCGCTTACTTTTCCGTTTCGAACGCAAAGAAAGAGCTTTCCTTATGGAGCAGAGATATGAGCATTTCAAGTAGAGGGTATATGCTCGGTTACGGCGACCTTAAAAATGCGCCTGTCGGCAGATTTTTTAAGTTTTTAGCAAGCGTAGGCGATAATATTATGAAAATGCAGATTGTGCGTCTTGATTTCGGAGGTGCAAAATGAAATATATAGGAATACCGCTTGGAATGTGGGTGCTGTTTGAAAAATCGTTCAGAAAAAATCTTGTTTCCGAATTCGGATATAATAAAATCACAGCCAAACAAATATTGAAAAACGCAAAAAGCAGATACAAAAGCATTATCCGTAATCTGCCCGAATTTGAAAAGAGAGATCAGTTTAAAACAAACATTGTCGGCTGTGCAATGCTGGGTGCTTTTGTACTCTCTATGCCCAAAAGACCGAGCGTTGACGAACTTACCGAATACTATTCAAAAGCGATGATGACAAGGTTTATGAGGTGGCTCTGCCGCCAAAGCGGAAAGAAAAAATTCACCGCCAAAGACATTGCAGAAATGAAAAAAACTGCCGAATTAAAAGCTGCCGACCGCAACCCGTACTCGTGGAATATGGATTTTTATGAATATTCGGACGGCAGCGGCTATGAGGGGCGATTTACAAAGTGCGGAATTTGCGTGCTGATGAACGAGCTTGGACTGTTCGATTTGACGCCTGCAATGTGCCGCTTGGATTATACGATGAGCGAGGCAGGCGGAGCCACGAATTTTGTGCGCCGATATACCATTGCGTCCGGCGGCTCGTATTGCGATTGCGGCTATAAAAAGAAGATTTAACGGTTGTTCGTAAATCGAATTTAAAAGGAACTGTAAATAATGCCGTTTTTATTGCATTGTTGTATCTAAAACATTAACAACTTTAACATCCTTGCGATCGGCATAATCTATTGTGTTCTTTGTCTCACTTGGCTGACCGTTCCAAACGGCAATTACAAGGCTTGAACGGTCAACCATCCATTCATTGCGTTTTTGATAGCAAGCTCTATAATAGTGATCGCTGATTATGGTTACATAATCGGCATTTTTTAATATGCGGTTATACCGCCGTTCTTCAAAGAATCCACGCCGTTTCTCAAAGTCGGGGTGCGGTATGGCACAGATGAGGCGCAGAGCGTCATTCCGCTTTTTCTTTTCAAGCACAATTTCAGCCGCCCATATATCCGTACCTTTTGCCATACCAGTTATAAAAGTTACATATCCGTCCGCTATTACATTGTCAATAGCCTTTTCCAAAAGATGTTTTACCTCATTTTCGGAAAGGCTTAATTTTTCCGGGCGATGTCCCGTAAAGCAGCACCTGTGTAATCGTTTTTCATTTTCCATAATAAATATTCCTTCTTCCGTTGAAAATTCAATGCAATTAAACTATTTTTCAAATTCTTTATTTAATATCTCATACAACTTTTCGGGGCTTTGTATAAGTTCGCTGATATGATAGTATGAATGTTCTACATCATCCCAGTAAAAAATCATATAACCGTGTTTAAGCAGAATAATCTCAATGTCGGGATTATTACGAATATCATTTTTGAAATACGATAAAACCTCGCTATATTCCACAGAAAACTCCTTTCTCCGTCAAATGTTTAATTACAACGATTTTTGGACAAAATAAAAAATCGTAAAACTGATAGTTAAACGATTTACACTTCATATTATTTGAATTTTCAAGCATTTTATGAATATTTGACGGCTTATCAAGACGGATTATACATTTTTCCGAGCCGATCCATTTCTTTTGCCTTATGTTCCGGCAGAGAGTGAGCATATATATTCAGCGTTACTGTCGGCGAGGCGTGCCCGAGTATTTCGGACAGAGTTTTTATATCCATTCCGATTTCCAAAGCTCTTGTGGCAAAAGTATGCCGAGTTGTATGAAACTTTACATCACGGACACCGATTTCCTTTAATATTGCCTTGTATCTTCGTGCGTAAACAGTCGGCTCAATGAATTTTCCCTTGCGGTTAATTAAAAAACCACTTCCGTGTTCAATCGCTTTCAGCTTTGCGGTTAAGATAATCCATTGTTACCTCCGTAAAAAGGCAGAAAGTCACGTAAGAAAGGGCTTGCGCGACTCTCACACTCATTAAAATTTTCCGCTTTGATTCTGCCAAGTTGATTTATCGGCAATAGTCTCCATTACATCCCAATGTTCTGCAATTTTGCCGTTTTCAATTCTCCACAAATCATAATAAGATGTAGGTGCTCCGCTGAAAGTTCCCTCGCTGACTGCAAGCACATAATTGCCCTGTGCAAGCACCTGATGAACAGTAGTATAAATCATCTGGATGCCCTGTTTGCCGAGTGCTTCAAGTGCTGCACCAAGTCCTGAAAGCCCGTCTGCAATACCTGTGTTGTGCTGAATGTAAGTATCACCATCAAAGTAATCAGGCGTTTTTTCGGGACGATTGCCTTGCATTACATCATAAAGGAAGTTTTTTATGAGTCCACGGTTTGTCTCTGTCTTATCAAGGTCGTTGATTTCCATAGTGCCGTCTGTTTGCGTGTGACCTGACGGGTTCGGCTCTGCCTTGCTTGCAATGTTGTCCCAGTGTTCTGCAATCTTGCCGTTTTCGTCGAAGCGGAAAATGTCAAAAGCAACCTGCTCGCCCACACCTGCAAAGTTATAAACTGTCTGCAAGAACACCTTGTCGCCGTCCTCGAAAGCACGAATGTTGTTTACAGTTGTTTTTACGGGAGCTGAAGCAAGATAGGAAACAGAGCCTACAAAAGCATCCCTGCCTGTGCCGTATGCGAGATTGTGCTGAATGTAATTTTCTGCAAGAAGCTCGGAAGCTTTTTCTGTATCGCCTGTGGCAAAAGTATTAATAAGTCTAATAGCTCTTTCTGTATTTGTCATTGTGATTACCTCTTTCTTGTCGTTTTGATTATTACCAAAGATTTTCTTAAAAATATTCATTTTGGATTTCTCCTTGTCTGTGCTTTGAGTTACGAAACGGCCGTTCTTCGTAGCTCTTGACACTATTATATCTGTGTCGATATCGATTGTAAAGTAAGCACAATATTGTGCCGTAGTTACCCGAAAGATACTATTGGGCGGTTACCGAACGGAAACTAATGCGTAAACACAAGGACTTTCGGAATTTTAAACGCTGAAAAAATTTTTTAAGATTTTTTTGCTTTATGATGTACTTGACGGCAAATAGGGAGATATGGTACAATTAAATTGTAAATAGCAATTAGATATTATGGCGGAGGTGGCATATGAACGAGAAAACAAAAGAACTTCCGGCTTGTCCTGTGGAAACCACCTTGACATTGATTGGCGACAAATGGAAGGTTTTGATATTAAGGGATTTAATGCCCGGAATAAAGCGTTTTGGCGAGTTGAAAAAATCCATCGGCACGGTATCGCAAAAGGTGTTGACTGCACAGCTTCGTGATATGGAAGCGAACGGACTTGTGCATAGAGAGGTATATGCCGAAGTTCCACCAAGAGTGGAATATTCTTTGACGGAATTGGGTCAAAGCCTCAAACCGATACTTGACGCTATGTGGAACTGGGGCGAGGACTGCAAAAACAGCGTAACAAGAAATTAAAATTTTTGCGTGACAACACAATGACAACAGGAATTATGATACACGGTAATTCTTGAATAATCCTTATAACTTGTGCCAAACGGTATATATAAAATCGTTTAAGTCACAGTTGTCAGGAGCGAGTTGGAGTAAGGTATTGTAACTAAACAATCTATTCTCAATATTGAATTAATTTACAAAAAACAGGAGCTAACTGATTTGACTTTCAGTTAGCTCTCTGCATTATATACCGAGAATTGATTTCAATTCAGGCTTATTTTCTATTCGCCACATAAGAACAAGATCAAAGCAAGCTAATTGATCTAGCTCAGAAAGGCCATCAAGCATATATCTATGTTTTTCAAAGATGGGAGCATACTCAATAACGATTTTCTTCAAAGCTACATTGTTGAGCGTTGTAATTCTGTTGGGTTCGATAATAAAAGATAATAGCATTTTTGAAACAGATAAACCTGTTGTATCTTTTATATACTTAAATAAATTTTGTTTTTTATTATTTTTCATATAACAATACCTATATTATTTGTAATCGTATTTTCCGTATAATCATATATAAAATTCTTTTTTGCAATTTCAACATTTCTATTCTTACGGATAATTTTATTCCATATGCGAAACATATTGTATGTAGGAAAATAAGACGGATTATCTCTGTTAAGTGTAAGACAAAAACTCATCATTAAATACATTTATTGTATCATATTGCGTTGAAATAATCAAGCGTAGTGTATAAAGTCATCTTGAATTTGCAATATAAGTTCAACGAGCAAAAATAACTCAAAGGAAAAACTCGGTATAATAGAATTGCAACGATTATTAGTGAAAGGATAAGCTCTATGAATCACTATACACAGGTTGGTACACAAGAACGAGAAAAGATACTATTTTTCTCTAAAATGTATTTAAAACATATTGAAAAAAATGTTGTTATATGTTAAAATAAATTGTTAAAAGAAATGGAGGGAGAACATGAAAAAAGTTTTATATATTTTAATCGCAGCAATCTCGGTAATGGCATTTTCGGGGTGCGGGATGAAAAACACGGTACAGATTGGTACGGGTGATGTGAACGGTACATATTATGCTTACGGCACGGAGTTAGCGGAAATATTAAACAACAACAGTGATGTTTATTTTAAAGTACGAAAAACAGCCGGTTCGGCGGCAAATTTACGTTTAATATCTCAAGAATATGTTGACATTGCATTTGTACAAAGTGATGTTATGAAAGACGCATACAACGGAACAGGATATTTTGACAAGGAATACAAAGGTTATTCGGCTATTGCCGGGTTATATACAGAGGCGATACAAGTGGCAGTGCCGAAAGATTCGGATATAAATTCAATAAGCGATTTATACGGAAAAAGTGTATCGCTTGGAGAAAAAGAATCGGGTGTATTACAAAATTCAAAACAAATATTATCGGCATACGGTTTAAATGAAAGTATGGTTGACGCTAAGTATTTATCATACACTGACGCAGCAAAAGCGATGAAAAACGGAAATCTTGACGCATTTTTCTGTACAGCCGGAACACCGACTCGTGCAATAACAGAAATTTCAGACGATATAAAGCTTATCCCTATTGACGGAACTGTTGCGAACAGACTTACAGAGCAATACAACGGATATGTAAAACATACAATAAAAGCAAACACATATGACGGACAAACAGAAGATATTGAGACACTCGGTGTGAAAATGGTACTGATTGCGAGTGACAAGATGTCAGACAACAGAGTAAAGTCAATCACAAAAAACATCTTCGGCAACAGCAACAAGTTTGGTTTTGCCAAAGATGATACATTCGATATGAACTTTGCAACAGAAAATGTTACTATACCGTTCCACAAAGGTGCAAGCGAATATTATGCGGAAAACGGAGTAAATGTTGCAACAGAATAAATAAAAAGGGGAAATGCAAAACATGAATCAGATTTCTTTAGATATGTACCAAACGCTTGGTATGGCGGTTGCGGTATTGTTTTTGGGAGCGTTTTTGAAAAAACGTATAAAATTCCTTGAAACATTTTGTATTCCGTCACCGGTTGTCGGAGGATTGATATTTGCGATTGTTTCGTGTATACTGTATGCGACAGGAATTTTGGAAATATCATTTGACGAAACACTTAAAAATGTATGTATGGTAATATTTTTCACGTCGGTAGGATTTCAAGCCAACTTGAAAGTATTAAAAAGCGGCGGACTAAGCCTTGTGGTATTTTTAGTTTGCGTAATAGTGCTTATTATAAGCCAAAACCTTGTTTCGGTAGGATTGGCAAAGTTGGTCGGGGTAAGTCCGCTTATAGGACTTAGCACAGGCTCAATACCTATGGTCGGCGGACACGGTACAGCCGGAGCATTCGGACCTGTACTTGAAGACTTAGGAATCTCGGGTGCGTCAACACTTTGTACAGCGGCGGCAACATTCGGATTGGTAGCCGGCTCACTTATGGGCGGCCCTATTGGCAGACGACTTATATTAAAGCACGACCTTTTAAAAACTGCCGTTATGGAAGATGACGCAACACTTGTTGAGGATGAAAAGAAACACAAGAGAAGTGTAAGTATGTATGCACCTGCAACATATCAAATTGCCATAGCAATGGGACTGGGAACGATTGTTTCGTGGGCACTGAGCAAAACAGGAATGACCTTTCCGATATACATAGGTGCAATGATAGTTGCGGCGGCAATGCGAAACATAAGCGAACACACAAACCTTTTCAACGTAAATATGGGTGAAATAAATGATATAGGTGGTATATGTCTTTCATTGTTCTTGGGCATAGCAATGATTACATTGAAATTATGGCAACTTGCATCATTGGCACTTCCGCTATTGATACTTCTTGCAGGACAAGTTGCGTTGATGTTTGTATTTACGTATTTCGTTCTATTTAACGTAATGGGCAGAAATTATGACGCGGCAGTGCTTGCGGCAGGTACTTGCGGTTTCGGAATGGGTGCAACACCTAATGCAATGGCAAATATGCAGGCACTTACAGAAAAATATGTGCCGTCAGTAAAGGCATACTTGCTTGTACCGATTATAGGCAGTATGTTTGCAGACTTTTTAAATAGTTTAACAATAACTTTCTTTATAAATTTGTTCTAAGAGTGATATGGAGGGATTTATTATGAAAAAGAAACCATTTATAACAGTTGAAACAGAAAATCTTGCAGTACCGGAAGTTCACATCGACAAGGAAGATGTAGAAGAAACAACCGATACGGACGATACAGAAACCGTTACATATGACAACGTGGCAGTGCCGGAAATACATATAAAACGTAAAAATAAATAGTAGATTTTCACATTTTACTTATAAAATGAATAGAAAACCATAAAAAGCATATTATAAATTCATACAGAAAAAACTTTACGGAGGATATAAGTATGAAGAGAGTAATATGCTTTTTTATTTGCGTATGTTTTATGATGCAGAGTGTTGCTGTATTTGCCGAAGGCAATACCGATTTAGGACTTAATGCAAAATCAGCAATACTTATGGAGGAAGCGACAGGTAATATACTTTACGAAAGCAATCCCGACGAGAGATTACCTATTGCAAGCGTTACAAAAGTTATGACTATGCTCCTTATAATGGAGGCTGTTGACAGTGGAAAGATAAGCCTTGACGATATGGTCACTGTAAGTGAAAATGCAATGAGTTACGGCGGAAGTACAATGTTTTTGGAAACAGGAGAACAACTTACTGTAAATGATATGCTGAAAGGTATTGCGGTTGCAAGTGCGAATGACGGTTGTGTGGCAATGGCAGAACATCTTGCAGGCAGTGAAAGTGCGTTTGTGGATATGATGAATGAAAAGGCGAAGGAACTCGGTATGGAAAATACTCATTTTATGAACACAAACGGACTTGATGAAGATGACCATTATTCAAGTGCAAGAGATGTTGCGATAATGTCAAGGGAATTGATGAAACATGAAACGATTTTTAATTACACGTCAATATGGATGGACACACTTCGCGGCGGAAAGTTCCAGCTTGCGAACACAAATAAATTGATACGTTTTTATGACGGCGCAAACGGACTGAAAACAGGCTCAACATCAAAGGCACTATGTTGTTTGAGTGCGGCGGCAAAAAGAAATGATATGCAGCTTATAGCCGTTGTACTCGGTGCACCGACTTCGGCAGAAAGATTTGCGTCAGCAAAATCACTTCTTGATTACGGATTTGCAAATTATGCGGTAAACACACAAATAACCGCCGGAGATGAAGTGCAGAAAATAGCGGTTGAAAAGGGCGTAGACAAAGAAGTGGGCGTTGTTGCAGGTGACAGCTGCTCAACGCTTGTGAAAAAAGGACAAGAGGACAATATTACCAAGGAAATAAAAATAGACGAAACGATTACCGCACCGATAGAGGCAGGACAAAAAATAGGAACTATGACAATAAGCCGTGACGGTGAAGTTATAGCGGATATTGATTTGAATGCGTCGTCGGCAGTTGAGAAAAAGGGAATAGGACTTATAATAAAAGACTTTTTCGCAACTATTTTCTTCGGAAGCAATAACGATACAGAAGAAAACAGCGAGATTTAAAAAAATATAATAAAATTGTTGACAAAATAATTTATGTATGGTAGTATATATATGGTTAGTAAAAACTAACCATATATTTTTAATCTGCCGTTAGTTTATACTAACTAAGAATAAGAGGTGTGTTAAGTGAGTATTGTAATAGTAGGCGGTCACGACAGAATGCACTGCCGATATAAAGAAATATGCAAAAAATTCGGCTGCAAATGTAAAGTGTTTACGCAATGTCCTGCGGATTTTAAAAATCAGATAGGCAATCCGGATATAGTTATTGTGTTCACAGGAACGGTAGCACATAAAATGGTAAGAGTTGCGTCAGGTCAGGCTGAAAAGTCGGGTGCAATTATAAAGCATTGTAATTCATCAAGTGCTTGTGCATTGAATGATGCACTTACAGAATGTTTCTGCAAAGCAGTATAAATATTTTTAATATTGGGTTAGTCTAAACTAATCATAAAGGAGAAAATTTATGCCGACAGAATATATTTTAGCATATCATTGTGCACCGGCATTTGCGGGTATAAAACCGTCTAATATAGCCTCGTGCAGTAAGCGTGAAAATCCGAATATAACCGTTCAGATAAAAATGCTTAACGAAAAGCTTAATAAAAACGATATTTACATAGATGTTTTGTGCGAATGTGGTGAACGTGTGCTTTTGATGGTGTATCGAAAACAGAAATTGTGCGAATACTTGCAAATAGATGATATAAAATCATTTTTGTGCGATAACGGTTATCCAAAAGAGTTTTCATTAATGAAATATTTGGCAATACTAAAGTCAAGGATATATGCACAAAGATTGATGAACAAGGAATTTCCGCACGAAATCGGAGCATTTCTCGGCTATCCTTTGCATGATATATACGGTTTTATAAATCATAAACACCAAGGCTGTCTTTTGACAGGTGAATGGAAAGTTTATGAGAACACAGAGCAAGCAAAAAAATTATTCTGTCGTTATAATAAATGCCGTAAGGCAGTAATTAAAAGAATTAATGAGGGAAGAACTCTAACAGATTTATTTTGTATAGCATAACTGCAAAGGGCAGTTTGTTAATAATTATTTTTTGAGGAGGTTCATACAAATGAGCAAAACAGCAATTATTTATTGGAGTGGAACAGGTAATACCGAGGCAATGGCAAATGCAATATTTGACGGCGCAAAAGAGATTAATGCAGATACAAAACTATTTTCAGTTGACCAGATAACAGCTGATGAGGCAAAGGATTATAATAATTTGATTTTTGGTTGCCCTGCAATGGGTGCAGAGGAACTTGAAGAAGGTGAATTTGAACCGTTTTTCGCAGAACTTGAGGGTAATCTTTCGGGTAAAAATGTAGCATTGTTCGGCTCATACGGTTGGGGCGACGGTGAATGGATGCGTGAATGGGAAAAGAGAGTTACTGACGCAGGCGCAAAGCTTGCCAATGAAAGCGTAATCGCAAATGATTCGCCTGATGAGGACGCTGTCACAGCGTGCAACGGTTTAGGTAAAATTGTAGCAGCGCTATGATTAAATAGACTTCCCTAAGAGAAAAAATCTGAGTAGGTCATATTGGCTTGCTCAGATTTTTTTTGTAAATAAATGCTTGTCTTTTTATAGCATTTAGAATATAATATAATAAAAAGTGCAGGTGAAGAAAATGAAATATTACATAGGAATAGATTTGGGCGGTACAAATATTGCCGGCGGATTGGTTGATGAAAACGGCAAAATATTGAAAAAATTATCAGTACCGACAGAAGTTGAACGTGGGGAAAATGCGATAATAGATAATATCTCCGATTTGTGCGGAAAAATTTGTGATGAAAACAATATCAAGCTGTCGCAAGTTGAAAAAATAGGAATAGGAGTACCGGGAACGGTCGATTCCGAAAACGGAATGATTATGTTTGCGTGCAATCTTAATTTTAATAAAGTAAGTATAAAGCCGATTGAAGAAAAGTGCGGTGTATCGGTTAAAATATTGAATGACGCGGATGCAGCGGCATACGGTGAATATGTTGCGTCGGGAAGTAAGGCGGATAGCTTTATTTGTATAACTCTCGGAACGGGAATAGGCTCGGGAATTATAATAAACGGCAAGATATATAACGGTTTTAACGGTGCCGGCGGTGAAATCGGCCATACTACGTTGATAAAGGACGGCGTGCAATGCTCGTGCGGTCGGAAAGGGTGTTGGGAAAAATATGCGTCCGCTACCGCACTTGTTGCACAGACAAAAGCGGCGATAAAAAATAATCCCGAAAGCATAATGTCAAAAGAAACAGTTATAAACGGACAAACGGCTTTTCGTGCGGCTGATAAAGGCGATGAAACCGCATTAAAGGTTGTAGAAAAATATATTGAATACGTTGCAGAGGGATTGGTGAATGTAATTAATATATTTCAACCTAAAAAGGTCGTAATCGGCGGCGGTATCAGCCGAGAGGGTGAGCCGTTTATAAGCAGAGTAAGAGAATTTGTTTATAAGTATGATTATAATAAATACCTTGACAAAACCGAAATAACCGCGGCAGAATTGTTTAACGACGCAGGTATCGTCGGTGCGGCATTATATTAATTAAATATAAGGAGAAGAAAATGAAAAAAATATTTACACTACTAACAACGGCAGCTATGCTATGCAATATGTTTGCGGTTACCTCTTTTGCGGAAGAAAGTGACAAACCGACAAGCAACACAGCAATAACCGCAGCCAAAACGGCACAATGGCGAGCGACTGAAAGCGACAGTGCAACGTATGATTTGCGTATTCACGGTTGGTCAGGATGGGAAACGGCGGCATATATGGGCTTTGAATTGCCGAAAAATTTCAATGCGGAAAATGTAGGCAAGGCAGAACTTGTACTCGATACAACTTCTGTCACAAATTCGGGAACGGCATACTTATATGAGGCTGATTATTCGGCTTTTGAAAACGGTATGCAATACACTGTTGCACCGACATATACCGAAAAAGAAATTATGTCGTTCACATCACCGTCAAATACAGGTGAATTTAAAATTGATGTGACAGACTACATAAAATCAATCAAGGATAAGGGAAATGTTGCGTTTAGAATAGACGTTAAGTCGCAGAACAACAACACAAACTGGAACATCGGTTCATGTACAAACAGCGGCAATGCACCGAAGATTGTAATAGGCGATGATGATAATGTAATAAAAAATGCGTCATTTTCTGACGGTGATGCAAATTGGACTATTACAAACAGTGAAAATATGACAGTATCTGACGGCAGGTTAAACGCAAGCGGTACAGATTACGAGGCGCAAATCAGTCAAACGGTCGGAAATATGGAAAACGGAACATATACACTAAATGCGTATTTGACTAACGACACAACGGACGGTATTTGCTATTTGTATGCCAAAACAAACGGTCACACAATGGCGTCAACGTCAATACCGATAAGTGACAATGAGAGCAAGGTTACAGTGCCGGGAATTATCGTAGAGGACGGAAAATGTGATATAGGACTTTATATAAAAGGCTCGCAAAATCTTACTCTTGACAAATTGTCTTTTGCAAAGTCGGAGGAGAGCAGAATACCTTTCTTAAAAGGCGGAGAAATTTCAAAGCTTACATACGTCGAAGACAGGGGCGGCAAATTCTATGACGAAAACGGTCAAGAAGGTGACGCACTTCAAATTATGGCTGAAAACGGCTTTAATTTTGCAAGAATCAGAGTTTTAAACAATCCGGGAAAAGGTCACGGAAACGAGTATTATTTGCCTGAAGGCTATCAAGATCCCGACGACTGTCTGGCAATGGCAAGACGTGCAAAGGATAAAGGTATGCAGATAGAATTTACATTTGCATATTCTGATACTTGGTCGGACGGTGAAAATCAGCTTATTCCATATGATTGGCGTCCGTATATTGAGGAGAATAATCTAACGGGTGATGAGCTTGCAACATATCTTGAGGGTAAAATATACGAATTTACAAAGGATATGATGCTTAAATTAATCGAACAGGGAACTTGTCCTGAATATGTTTCGATAGGCAACGAAATGCAGTACGGATTGCTTTACAACAACCATAAGAACAATAACGGGTTCTATAACAAAAGTGATTATCTTACCCGTTTTGTAAATGCAGGTGCAAGGGCTGTTCGCGAAACGTCACCGGAAAGTAAAATCGTTCTTCATAGTGACCACGGCGGTGAACTTTTGAGCAGAAGAAAGACCTTTATTAATGCGCTTGCAAATATTGATTTTGACGTAATCGGTGTTTCATATTATCCGTATTACACTAAGTCGATTTCGATTGATGATGTTGTGAATGAATTCAACACACTTATAAATCGTTATGATAAAGATGTTATAATAATGGAAACGGGTTACAACTGGAATGAAACAAAGCCTGACGGTTGGGACGGTCAACTTCAGGACAGTGGATATTATCAAAATATTTACGGTGAAACTCAATCGGGACAAAGAGCGTTTTTGACGGAATTGTATGCAAAGCTGAAACAGGTGCTTGGCGGCAGATGTATAGGTGATTTGTATTGGGATCCGGTAATGGTATATGATGGCGGAACAGGTCAAATCGGTTGGGCGATAGATGAGGCAACCGATACAACTCAAGGCAATGTTGTGCCGAATTCGACTATATTTGATTTTGAAGGAAAAGCAGTTGACGGACAAAAAGCAATGAAATACAACACGAATGCAAGCGACAAAATTAATATAACAGGTACAGTCAGCAATGATAAAGGCATTGTTAAAAATACAGAAATAACGTTTACAGTGAACGGCGAAAAATATAACGTTTCCACTGATAAATTCGGTAAATACATCGTGTCTGTGCCATATCCGAAAGAGAATAAATTTAATATTTCGGCTAAAGGCTGTACAGAAAAATATACGCCGGAAGCACCGTATTACGGCGTATTTGTAGAGAATATTAATTTTGAAACATATGCTGACGGAACAGAAGCCGACAGTAAGAACTATATCTCAAAAGTAGACGGTACGATAGAAAATTCAATGTTAAAGTATGATGTTGAATACAGAACAGATATTGCAAATGCAAAGTTTTATGTTGCCGTATATGATGACAGAGGTAATGTGGTTGCGATAAGCGACAAAAACAGAGATAATATAAATATCAAAAACGAAAGCAAGAGTTACACGATAAAGGCGGTGTTGTGGAACAGAAATTTAAAACCGTTGTGTAATGTAGAAAGTAAGACTGTTGAAAGATAAAAAGAGCCTGTCAACAAAATGTCGACAGGTTTTAGCGACACTTGTATTAATAAGTGTCGCTTTTTTATATAATAGCATAGAATGGTATGATTGCTGTTTTGTGCTATCTTTTTTTATTGTAAATATTGACAATGAAATAAAAATAAGGTATAATTTACTTATCAATCAGTAACTGATTAATATTTTTTAGGGGAAAAATTTAATATGAGAACACAAGAATACAAAGAAGAAAAGAAAAAGGAAATTATGGAAAAGTGTTTTGAGTGTTATTGTGACAACGGACTTAGAAACACAGGGATTAAGGAACTTGGTAAGTATTGTGGTATGACGTCGGCTAATTTGTACAGCTATTTCAATAATGTTGATGAACTTATAATTCAGTCAACTGCGTATTGTATGACAAAAGTCGAGGACGATTTTATGGAACTGTCACCGAAAAATCCGCAGGATATAATGCGGTTCATAAGTGAAATTCCAAAATGGTCGGCTCAAAAACACGGCAAAAAATATCGCCTTATGTATCAAGTATACACGCATCCCCAATATGTTGAGTATGGGAAAAATTTTTTTAAGGGCGTTAGTATGCGATATACCGAATACGCCAAACAATTATCTCCCAAACTCGGAATACCTGTTGACATACTTACAGGTTTCATATTTATTTTTGTTCGGGCAACAGTGCATTATGCAATGTTTGAAGACGAATACTATTTGAAAGCGGAAATGGAGGCGTTAAAATTATCGGTGCTTTCGGTATTGTCTAAAAAATAAAATTGAAAGGCGGGGAATTTTATGAAAATCAAAAGATGGTTAAGTACAATTATGGCAATGTGCATATTTATGTCTTTGATAACGTGTATGCCTGTATCGGCTGCTGCTCAAGAGTGGACATATTGCCTTAAAGTACAAATAAGTGACGCAAAAGATTCAAAAAGTAAGGATGGAAATATTAAAGGATATTTGTATTTCAATGGGGAAGATGAAGAAGTTTTTACTTTGCAGAATACAAAAACATCTGGCGAAATGTCAGAAACTACACACACATCTTCAAGAGCTCCTTGGACTCTTGATAAAGTGACTATTGAAAACGTTACAACGGACGCATTTAAAATATTATATGTGAGTCTGGGAGTGGCTAAAAAAGGAAGTGACTCATATAGATGGATTATAGATGAGATTTATCCGGACGGAAACGGTACAAAAGACGGTCTTTGGATTGAAAAAAATAAAAAGAGAAGTACCACATACAGTATTAATGTTAATACAAAAAGACGCCTGAAAACTGTCGGAAACTTTGATGATTTCGGAAGTACAATGTATCTTAATCCGACAGGTGAAAAAGACAGCGTTACATATGAATATAACGGATATGTAGGTGACCAATACAATGATATCTTAAACGATAATAAAGAATATTACTGTATGGATATGAGTGACGCACCTACGTTTACATTTGACGTTTCGGGAAAAGGCGAGAATATAACAGTTAATAAAAAAGCACTGATCAGTAATGGTTGCATTACGGAAAAAAGCAGCAATCGTGGTTTTGATATAAACAAATCAAAACTTATGTCGTATATGAATAACAATAATATAAACAAAATCACTATTAAATCAACATTGAAATTCCCGGAAGATACCACATCTAACAAGGAAAGAACAGTTAAAAACATTCCATGGCTTAAATATTACAGCTATGAAGATTATGTCAAAACCTTAACGATTGTCAGAAATGCGTTTTCAATCGGCAGTGTTGAGTTTAGCGACAACTATCAAATACCTAATACAGCTGATACAAATTATAATGCAGATAATCTGTTTTATAATAATGTAAAAAAGAATTCTGAAGGAAAGCAGACAATTACCGTTACTGCGTCAATTAAGACAGGCGGTTATAATAATAATTTATCGTCAGTCAGTCTGACAGGTGCAAGTATCACATTTGACAAAGCAACTCTAACGCTTGGTAATACTGGTAAAAAGATAGAGTCAACAGCAAAGAAAGTAAGGATAAGTAACGGTAAGTTTAAATTGACGTTCCCATATACAAGCGGTATGGATTCGGCTAACGGCGGATTGAAACTTGAATTAAGTAATGCAAAATTAAAAACTATAAGCGATTCACAATTTATGTTGTGGGATGAGGCTAATAAAAAGGTGGAATACAGCTATTTGTCATCAAAGCATAAAATTGACGCGGTAGATCCGACAGTGAAATTATCGGCTTTAAACAATGATAAGGTAGGAGATTGGCACAAGACTGTAACATTCAGTTCAACACCATCAGAAACATTAAACACAACATCATCAGACGGTAAAGCGACTGATGGAAGTTATTCAATGGAATTGCGTGACAGTAAAGGCAATGCCGTAAAGATTTGTGATTATAAAGGCAAGAGTAATGTGTCAACCAAGCAGGAGGTCCCTGCAACAGAATCAAGCACAGGAAACGTAACATTGGCATTAGGTGAAAAGATAGAGGGAATATTTAATCTTAAACTTACAGGTCGGGATAATGCGGGTAACGAACTGTCTAAAGTCGTAGAAAATATTCACCTTGACAACAAAGCCCCTGAAATTACAATTACAGAAAAAGGAGGTTTGCAGAATTCAGACGGAAGTAAGGGCAATAACTATGATGTAACAATTACCGATATGTCGGGAACGGGTAAGCTGTATTATTGCTTTACAAAAGACCGTATAAATGCACCTGCTTTTGATAAGAGCAAAGCCGAACAACAAACGAGCGGTACTATAAGCAGTTTACTTGATAAGTGGGCATTTATAAATCAGAGTGACACCGAAAACGGCAAAACTGCGTCAGCGTATATTGAGGTTGAAGAAGGCAGTAACTTTGAAGGTACATTAATTTATTTTGCCGAAGATGATTTCGGTAATAAAACGGAAATGTCCTACAAAGATATAAATATCACAAACGAAACGACTAAATGCAGTATTGATACCATAAGCGATACATCAATTCCGCATTCAAATTATAATATAGTTCTTACAACAAAATCTCAAAATACTGTTTATTACAAATGGCAGGACAGTAAAGGCGAGTTTATTACGACCGATACAAAGTATAACGGCAAAAGTATAGATACATCAGCCGATATTCAAACGTCAAATTTAGACGGAACATATAAATTGATATGTACAGTTATACCTCCGTCTGGTAAGGCTAATAAGGTGGAAGTAGAACGATATTTTGCGTTTGACAATTCAGCGCCTAAAATCAGTGTTAAGCCGTTGAATGTCGGTACATACAGTGAAAATCAAACGATTTCCGTTATAGGAAGTGACTTGTCGGGAATTAAAGACGGATATGCGAAATTGGTGAACCCGGACGGTTCTGCGATAGAAGGTTTAGAGGAATTTATGCTTGATGTGACAGATGACGCTATTTCGCAAAATATCAATATCAGCGATATTCCGAGCGGCACATATGCACTTTCTGTAAGAATGACGGATAAAAACGGTTTAGAGGCTACGGCAAAATCAGATACATTCTATATCAGAAATTCAATGCCAACAACAGACGTAAGTTTGATTACCGATTTGATGTATAGAGATAAGCCTTTAATTTCGTCGGAAGATTATAAATTAAAGATTGATGTAAGCGAAGATTTCAAAAATGCAGACAATACAGAAAATCAGAATTTATATTACAGAGTAAGCAATACGGTTGATACATATGGTGAATGGATAAAGGCAGGAGCGGTTAATAAAACCGATACCGGTTTAACTGCAAGCATTGAATCTGATTCACCGATTATAGCGTTGGCAGACGGTGAAAATACTTTCTATGTACAGACTGCAATTTGTGCGGATAATATCGACACAGCCAAGATTAATATAAACACTGTACAGACAAGTGAATTTACATTCTTCTTTGATGAAACACCGCCACAAACAAGAACGGTTATAAACAACGAACATATCTCCGAAAGTATAAAAGGCAAAGTTTATCTTACAGATAATATTGATTCCGATTTGAAACTTGTAAGCAACAGCAGTGACGTTGAAGTAAGCAATTCGGAAGAAGATAACGTTTTCGATATAACCGTAAACAAAAATGTTGATACAACTCTTACAGCGATTGATTTAGCAGGTAACAAAACGGATATACCGCTTGTTATAAACGGTATTGATACCGATGCACCGACCGCTAATATTGAAGTTAGCGAAGTTATGAGCGGTGACAGAAAAGACAGTAAAGCGGTAGTAAACATTAATGACGCAAAAGAAGACGAAGTGCAGTTTGCGTTTATTCCTGAAAGCGAATACAGCAGTGCAATGTCTGACGGAAAGATAAAAGACAGCTATCTTGAAAGCTATGATAACAGCATAATTAATGTAAGTCAAACAAGTTCGGTTGATGCAAAGTGGGAGAATGAAAAGAACCTGACTTATACTGTTAATATTGCAGGAACAACTGAGAATTATTATGTCGGTGTTCGTATGACGGACAGCGTAGGAAACAGTACAGATGTTATTTTTGATAAAATAATGTCAGTGCAAGACACTGAATTAAAACTTGATTATACGATTGCACCGAAAAAAGCAGGGCAAAAATCTATTGTAAAACTAAACTTCAATATGCCGGTGTATATACTTCCGCAATCAAAAATTGTGTCGGTTGCCGACAGTGATGACGGTAAGACCTTAGATGAAACAAATCTTGAAATAGCAAAGCAAAATGCATTGATATTTGCACAATCGCAATCATTTTCCATAACCGCAAACGGCAATTATAAAGTATATGCGGTTGACGATATAGGCAGAGGGAAAGTCTTTGATTTAGAAATCACGAGCGATAAGGTTGAGTTCGGTAATCTTAGCGGCGTTAAAGCGACTACTTATACGGGGGATAAACCGATTGCCGACGGTAAAATGACAGGATGTAATGTAGTTGATGAAGATTGGAATTCTTACAGCACTACCGTTGTGGTTGAACCTATTGATGCAGGTATGCTTTTAAAGCCTATTGAGGACGATTCTGTAAACAACGGATTGAATTTTAACGTATATGACTCTGAACAATATAAATCACAAAGTGGTGAGGGTTATACAAAACTTGTTTATTTTGTAAATACAATGTACGAACCGGGTACAGCCGGTGAAATAGTAAAAATAGTAACAAGTAACGAAAGAACTGTAGACGTCAATTTATTTGAAGAAGGCAGTGACGAGTCTACTTGGAGCATAGTAACGGCGATAATAGACAACATCGACAATACACCGCCCGATTTTGAATTTCAGTACAGTCCTGAAATTATAAAGGTCAACAATAGTCTATATGACAATGACCGAATATTAAAAACGTATACTCCGGGTAATGTAACATTTACCGCAACTTTGCAAGATAAAGATTCGGGAATAGAAAAAATTGTGTTGGGCGAAATATGGGACGAAAAGAATGAAGTGCCTGTGTCTATCAAAGTTCCTTTAAAGGATTCAGAAGGTAACTATATTGATTATACGGAAAATTCATGGACTTGGGACGGAAATGAATACGGACACCCTGTAACTGTTGAATTTTTCGGCGACAGTGATCCTAAAGGTGTAAAGACGATAAAGTATACGTTTACCGACAATGACTCTATGGATGCAATAAGGTGCTATAACGGCGCAGGTGATTGTTCGTTTGTATTCGTGACGGAATTGGAAAGTATTACAACTCTTGACTGTATCTACAAAATGCCGATAGAGCAAGGCGAAGATAAGGACTATACACTTCAATATTATTATGAAGATAATAACGGCGAGTGGCAGAAAATTACTGATACAACGGCGTATTACAGACGGGTTAAAGCCGTAATAACTCCTCAAGACCGAGGTGTGGAAAGAGAGCTTAGAGTTAGAAATAACAACGGTTCTTTTGAAAAAATACTTGATTCATATGAAGAACATTTCACATTCAATTTAAAAGATAAATATGGTTATAAGTCGGAAGTGAATATCGAATACGAAAACTTTGACGAAACAAGCGGAACGATTGAATATGCTCTTTCAAGTACGGCAAAGACAAACAAACCCGTTACCTTGACTATTACCGCAACAGATGACCAAAGCGGTGTCGGTGAAGTTAAGCTTTTAAGTAAGAAAGGTGAAATAAGCGTTACAGATAGCGGCGGCGAGTATACCGCTCCAATATCCGAGAACGGTGCTTACAGTATTGTAATGTATGATAAAGTCGGCAACAAAGCGGTTAAAAACTTTAATGTAAGTAATATTGACAATAACGCACCGACGGTTACAAGTTGCACGCTCAGCACGAATGAAATCACTTCAAAGAGTGTGAGTGCGACATTGCAGTTCTCAAAACCGAATGTTCACATAACATCGGCAGAGCCGATTGGAAGTATAATAAATTCACAATACAGTATTAACTATTCGACATCGGTTATCACATTTACAGAATCGGGTTCGATAAGTGTGTTCTTTAAAGACGATTACGGCAATGAGGGCAGTGATATTGTAACTGTTGATAATATCGACAAAACACCTCCGTCACTTACCGCGATAACCGAAGTAAATCCGGAAAAAACGGAGGTTACGGTTAAGTTTGAAAAAGCCGTTGACACTGCCGGTAATCTGATAGATAAAAGACGTGAACTTGCAGATGTGACAGTAAATTACGGCGGTATAGCACAAGTTGCAGATAAAGCGGAATATGTATTCTACGAAAACGGTATTTACACGTTTAAAGTTTATGATGATGAAGGTATATCGTCATACTTGACATTGGAAATAAAAGATATAGATACTGTTGCTCCGAAGATTACGGAAATCAGATGGAGTTATGCGTATGATGTATTGGAAAACGGTGTATGGCAGAAAAAATCAATGCAAAAGACTGTTACTCCGAACGGTGAAGCGGGATATGTTTTTGCTTCCGATATACATCCGATAACAAATCAAGACGTTACTGTGACGGTTGTAACGGATTCCGATACACACCAGTTGGGCAGCAATGATGAATATAAGACTGAAAACGAAAAGGTGTATACTGACAACGGAATGTATATATTCAATATGGAAAAGAACAATCGTTTAACGGATATATACGGAGTTGACGTTGAAGTTATTGATAAAACACCGCCTGTTATTGATTTACTCGGAAAAAATGAACTTATATTCTATGAAAATACCGCAATGGGTGAAACGTACAGTAAAGATTATTTAACAAAACCGAATGTTGCGTTTAAGGCGTATGATGAATTTGCAAAAGGCACTGATTTGAATGACAGAGTTATAATAAAAGATTGGGGTGGATTTAATCCCGATGATATAACTCAAAACGTGTTCGATTCAAGTATTCCGTATACGATAACATACGAAGTATCGGATAATGCGCATAATACGACAGAGGTAAAACGTACTGTAAGACTTGTAGGAATGTATGATACAGTGGCACTTGTAAACGGCAAATTGCCTGATTATGCAGGTCGAAGTGAAGTAGAGGGTGATGAAATATCAATCAGTCTAAAGAATTTTTCCGATACGTCAACGGCATATGTACGTTACCAAAAAGGTCTTAAAACAATAGGACAGATGAAGAAAAAGGGAACTATGGTTTCAAAGGACGAGAACGGTGAATTTAAAGTATCAAATCTTGAAAGAGGTTGGTATACATTCTATGTTCAGACGGATAAACGTGATTATTTCAATTTACAGGTTTATCTGTATAATTAGGGGATTTTAAAATGTACCTATAAGGTACAGAAAGGAATGGTATAAAGCGATGAAAGCATTTAAAAGAATTATTTCATCAATGTTAGCGCTGGTTATGTTTGTATCGATTTTTCCTCTCGGCGTATTTGCCGAGGGGGAAAACGATAATATATACAGCATAACTAACGGCTATCTTACATATTCGTTTAATGCCGATACGGGCGGATTTGCAATAGAAACCGAAGAGGGTAATCCCAAAAAAATTCTTGATAACAATATTCCGCTTTTGTATTCTGACGATAAAGAAAGAAGTAACGGAACATCTTTTATTACGGTAAGAATAGGTAATAAGGATTATATATTCGGTCAGGATTACGGCTTTTTTGGAATGAGTTCACATCTTGATACTCCCGTAGTCAGTGAAGAAGGCAGATTAATCACTATACCTTGGACGATAAAGGGGGTTACAGTGACATTAAAAATTGCACTCGGCACTGACGAAAACAATGATATAACAGGTAATGCGGGTATTTCGTTTGAAGTTACGAATAACAGTGGCATTGAAGAAGATATAAGCGTTCGTTTGCTTTTGGATACGGCACTCGAAAATGAAATTGACGCACCGTATTTTGTTGTAGATGAGGCAATTCGACCGACAATGACGGAAACTGAATTTTCGGGTGATGATGTACCGTCACAAATAAGATGTGTCGATTCACTTGCAAACCCGACAAAGCTTGCATATATTCTTACAAAAGGCTGGAACGGCGGCAGTGAAGCAAATCGTATCATAGTCGGTCATTGGGCAAATCTTGCAAATACAAGATATACATATACACCGGATAATTATTGCGATTTCACTAATTATTCAAACGATTACAGAGAGCCGGACAGTGCGGCGGCAATTTATTGGGAAAACAGAACAATCGCAAGCGGCGGAAGTTATACAGGTGAAATGCTTTACGGTGTAGGTAACTTCTCGAACGATAAAGACGATGCAACTCAAATAAATATAACAGCAGGCAGAGTTGAACTTTCCGATGATAAAAAGACATATAAAAATGACGGTCAATTTGACGTGACGGTTGAAATTGACAATACAGGTGATGACGCTGTTATGCTAAGCTCGGCAATGCTCAATATAACTGTTGATAACAGTCAATTTGAGATTGTTTCGGGCGACGATACAGTCACATTTGATGAAATAGGCAAAGAGATAATAACAAAAAAGTATACGTTTAAAGCTGTTCCGCAGACGGACTTAACGGCAGGCGGAATATATGTATCACTTACCGCAACGGCTAACCTTGAGGACGGAACACAAAAAACAGTCGAAACGGCTGCAGAGAAAAATGTTATATTGCAGTCCGTAACAGGCAATGTGCCGATAGTGCAGATGAATAAAGTTAATCCCGAAACCGTATGGACCGGCGGCGAAAAAGCCGTTACCGTATCGGGTAATATGTCGGCATTTAAAGCACTTTCGGCAAATCAAGGCTGGGATTTAAGACTTAAACATACAACAAGCGATCATTCTGTTTTGATAGAAAAGAAGAACATAGCTTTTCTTGACGAAGAGTATGAAAATATGAGTTTTACGACAGATGAAGAACTTGAAGTGGGATATTATGAATTAGTGTTTGAATTTACAGATCCGATTTTAATAGAGGAATTCGGCAAATCAATAACTTGTGAACATAAACTTCAAGTGTCGGCAGACGAAAAATACAGACTTAAATCTTATGGAACAATAGCATTTGTTCGTACAACCGATAAATCGAATAATACCAATTATGACTTTTTCACTTTTGCAAATGAGGGTGAATATTTAAAGTTTTATAACGGTGAAGTTGAAAAAACAGGCGAATTAAATAAGACAAAGATTAAATATAATTTCGGTGAGAAAAAAGAGTCAATTCGTGATAATGAAATATTGCTTACCGTTCGTGCGAATGTTCGAGAAATGGAACGCGGTGATGGCAATAATAAAGAGAGATATTGGCAGGCAAGTACGGCAGACGGTGATGTTGTAATCAATAATATGCTGTCATACGATGGTGATACACCGCTTGAAATTTATGAGAAAAACGGTGCATACACAATAAATGGTGACGGACTTTTAAAGGTTGTAAATTCTATCAACGTTTGGAGAAGTAAATGGAGCTTTACCGTTAATAAAGGCATTGTGTATACTTTGGACAGTGAGAGATTGACGGATTATTTTGCTAATGACAATAAACCCGTAAAACTTTCTCTTGACGGTGCGGCAACTATGATTCAGTCGGTCGGCGGATTTTTGGTAGATTTAAAATACGGTGAAATGAGTTCACAGTGGTATGACAATTCCGACGGTATGGTTACATACGGTATAGGATTCGGCGGAAGCATCAGCCTGCCGATTAAAGCAAAGAAGAAGAAGAATAATAATCAAGAAACCAAAGATTTGACGGCAGATCAAGAGGATATTTCCGATGAAATGCAGAGTTTGTTTGACGAAAGTCTGACGGCAGACCAAGAAGATATTTCGGGTGATATGGAAAGTCTTTTTGATGAAACACCCAAACAAACGTCTACAGGTGACAAAATCAAAAAAGATACCAAACTTTCAGAGGGAAGTTTATCTGCGGAAGTAAATAATGTACTTTTCGGTGAAAAAGGCAAGGTTGAGGAAAAGGCTGTAAAGGTTGAAGGTACAGGTTTTATAGGAATAGACGCGAAAATGTCGCTTGCATTGCCTAAAGACGTTTTAGGTTCACTTGTTTCAAATGCGCCGGGTATATATGCAAGCGTTACCATAAACACAATAGACAATGTATACGAATTAAATGCAGGTCTTAATATCAAGATTATTGAATGTGAGGGTATACTTGCATTTAAAGAAGTTAATGTAAAAAACAAAGATGTTATAGTACCGGATAAAATCGAATTTTATATCCGTGACGGACTGAAAATTCCTATTGCACCGCCTGCATTGTTTATGACAGGCTTGGGCGGCGGTATAAATGAACTTGCCGATACCATAGGCGGTGAATTTGACAAACTTCCGCCGATTACTATATTGTTGTTCACAAGACTTGAGGCTATAGGTACTCTTGTGGGGGATTTTAATGCCAGAATAAGCCTTGAGGGACTGTCGCTTAAAGGCGATATGAAATTAAAAGTATCGGATTCTTTGCTTGATTTGAAAGCAGGAATAAATGCAAGATGGATAGAGCCTTGGGAACTTAATCTTTACGGTAATGTAAGTATTATAGACGGACTTATAAAAGGTGGTATTACAATAAATATTGCAGATGATTATTTCTACGGCTACATATTTGCAAGCATTTGCATACCGGACAGTATTCCGCTTGTGGGCGGTAAAGAACTTGCAGGTGTTGAGGCGGCTGTATCTGATGAATTTATCGGTGCAAATATCAAGATTATCGGTATCCGTTTCGGTGTAATATATTATTGGGGTAAAAATGTATCATTCGGTAAGAATGTAGATTTAAGTGCACCGCCGCGAGGCGAAAATAACTCAATGAGCCTTATGAGTTCTGACGACGTAACAGGCTACTACGGAACTAATGTACACGAATTGTCTGTTGAGCCGATAGGTATGATGACAGACGGCAGTGAATATAAAGAGGCAAGTGTAAATGTAGAAAATGCTCAAAATCAAGACGCATTATTGCTTGAAATACCTTATACAGGTTCAGGCACACCTGAGGCAGGCGAAATTACACTTATAAATGCCGACGGAGCCGTAATAAACACAATTTTGGACGACGGGAACGGTAACGGAAATATGCTTGTACAGCGCCGTGACGGTGACAATTATATTTATGTAACGGTTACGGAAAAGAATAAAATCATAAACGGTAAGTGGACTGTAAGATACACAACACCTAACATTACAATCAAGTCATTTAATATGAACGGTGTTGACGGTATAGCAGGTATAGATTCGTGCAGTATATCACATTCATCGGAAGATTCTGCCGAACTTACAGCGTCATGGACAATGAGCGGAAGTACCGATAAAAAAGGGACAATAGACGTTTATTTGACGAAAGACAAAGATGTTTTGAAGAAAGTCAAAACAGGTGACAACAAAGGCGATTCGTTAGGAACTAACATACTTCACAAAACAGACGCAGAAATAAAAAACGGCAGTGAAAAAATTACACTTCCGGACACATTTGAAAGTGGAACGTATTACGCAGTAACAACCGTATCTACAACAGACGGAATAAGTCTTGCGATTAGTGATACACCTGTAAAATTCAAGAATAAGAAACTTCCTAAGTCAGTTTCAAAGGTGCATATCAATTACGGTGGTAACGGTAATATATTTGTGAATGTAACAGACCCCGAAAATGCCGATTATACGCATTATATAGCTGAAATTGTTGCGGAGGACGGCAGTGTACTAAGTAATAATGTAGGTCAGTTTGAAAAAGGCTCAAACTTCGTATTCGGCAAGGAGGCATATCTTGAAACCGGTAAAACATATTATATCAATGTAAGAACTCTACGTGAAGAATACGGAAAATCGGATTCTTCTGATGAATATAAGACTTGGTATTATTACGGTGATAATGTGGTTTCATCGGATAAACTTGTAATGCCTGAAAAGGATATGCCAAAGTTGAAAGAGGTAAAAACAAACTTTGACAGCACAAAAGAATATATAAATGACAATAATATTATTGTTGAATATGTATTTGAAAATGATGTGTTTATGGAATTGTCGGTAAACGGTCAAAAGGCATACAGTGACAATAAATTTAAGAAAGAATGGAAGTTTGTTTTAGATGACCTTGAGGACGGCGATTATGTAATTGATTTCACAGCTTATACGAGCAAAAAAGACAATATAAGCGGTAAAGATGTAATTATAGGCGACAGTGATGCGAGATTGGCATTCTCAATAGATACATCAGCACCTATATTGTCGCTTTCGCAAAAATCAGCTGAAAGCTTTGAAAATGTTTCAGCAATATTTGGAGCGAATACTGTGATAACCGAAGATGACGGAAGTTACACTATTGAGGGATTAACAGAAAAATCTTCGACTCTTACAATAGACGGAGAAACTGACGGAATTACGGTTAATGAAAACGGAAGTTTCAGTATTACTAAAAAATTATCAGATAATGAAAATTATAAATCACATACGCTAAAAGCTGTAGATAACGCAGGCAACGTAACCGAACTTATGGTATATGCGGTGCGTAAAGGTAGTTTTGCGATTAAAGAAATTGAACTGAAAAACAACGGTGAGGATATTCAAACTGTTGACGGCGAGAAAAAGATTTCAATGAAAAGCGGTCAAAATACAAAGCTTTCGGCTTTTGCGGTCCTTGACGACGGAAAAGAATTTGAATTAAGTGACGATATGATTGATTGGAGTGTGTTGTACGAGAAAAATCGTATCGCACTTGATGAGGGTGATATAACCGCATTGTCAAAGGGAGAAACGGCGGTAAAAGTTAAAATAAATACCGCAAATATTCAAACTGCGGAAGACAAGAATATAAAAGACGGATTTTCTGATTATGCAGTAATTGAGATAACAGGCAATTCAAAAGAAGATTTGATAGAAAAGATTAAAGAGGCACAAGAACTTCTTGACAATACACCTAATGCGTCAGACAGTAAAAAGAATGCTTTGCAGGAGGCTATTAATAAAGCACAGAAGCTTGTTAATGACAGTAACGCAACAGAGGAAGATTATACACAAGGCGTTGCGGCATTAAATAAGGCTATGGAATCCTTTAAAAGCAAAGGCAAACATTCGGGTGGCGGCTCATCTTCGGCAAAATATAAGATAACATTACTACCGTCAGAAAACGGAAAAGTTACATTGTCAAGTACGGAAGTTAAATCCGGCACAAGCGTAACTGTAACATCTGTTCCGAATGATGGCTATATGGTAAAGGATATTCTTATAAACGGCGTCAGCATCGGCAGTAATGCGGAAGTGTATACCGTTAAATCAGTATCTGAAAATATGGAAATTCAAGTAATATTCGGAGAGAAAACCGATTTACCATTTATTGATGTTGAAAAGACAGATTGGTTCTATGATAATGTTAAATATGTTTATGAGCATAAATTTATGGTCGGTATAACGGATATAACATTTGAACCGAACACAAACCTTTCAAGAGCAATGTTTGTTACTATTCTACATAGAATAGACGGTGAAAATGAGGAAGGCGAATGTAAATTTGAAGATGTTCCAAGCGGTGCATATTATGAAAAAGCAGTTGCTTGGGCAAGCACTAACGGTATAGTGGCAGGAATATCGGCAACAGAATTTAATCCTAACGCAGATATTACAAGAGAACAAATGGCAGCGATTTTGTACAGATACGCAAATTACAAGAAGATAGATACACAAGTGGGAGATAACACAAATATACTTTCATATGATGATTATAACGATATTTCTGAATATGCAATTCCGTCAATGCAATGGGCGGCAGGCAGTGGATTAATGGTCGGAAAAACAGACACAACACTTAATCCGAAAGACAATGCCACAAGAGCAGAGGCAGCAGCGGTATTTATGAGATTTGTAGAAAATTTTAACGATTAAAATAATAGACCCATCAAAAATGATGGGTCTATTTGAATGTTTTCCTGAATTCGGTTGGCGTAAAACCTGTGTATTCTTTAAAATCTTTAGATAGCTTTTGAATTGTGGAAAAGCCTATTGTATCGGCTATAAAGGCGATAGAATGGTTTGTATACAGTAAATCATATTTGGCGGTTTCCAAACGCATATGCTTAATGTAAAGTGCGGGAGTTATGCCGAAATGTTTATTAAAAATCGATATAAAGTATTTCTCATTAAATCCCATTAAATTTGAAAGAGACTTTACGGAAATTTTTTCGTGAATATGATTTTTGATATAGTCATTTATAAATTCGACAAATTCATCATCTTGTATTTCATCGTGCGGTTTGGCTTTGTCGCAACTCAAAAATATTGCTAAAAGCTCAATTAAAATTGATTTTATCATCAGAGCCGATACTGCGTCATTTTTTAATCTGAGTTCGCTTAATTTATTAAAGAGCGACTTTACATAGTCTGGATTTTCAATATGAACAACATACGGAAAATCAATTATATCAAACAGCGACTTGCCGTTAATTGTTGCAAAAAAATCACACCAATATTTATTGTAGCAAGTTTCGTTTCGGGAGTATAGCGATACCCTTGAATTTTTCGGCAACAGTACCATATCGCCTTTCTTTGGATAAAATTCTTTACCGTTTACCGTTATTTTACCTTGACCGTCTAATATTAAATAAAAACAATCTCTCATACGAGTATGTTCTTCTCTTGACCAATCGGGACATAAGCCGTTGTCTATTAAAATAAATCTTATTTCTAATTTTGAAATGTATTGATTGAGCAGTTGATTTTGACTGTGTGGATTTTCTCCCATATATAATCACCCCTAAAAGTATTATAAGAAATATTTATTGTTTTGTAAATATATAAATCTGACTTTTTGATAAAAAGATGTGACTTTTAGACACACAAATTGATATTGGTTATGTTAAAATACAATTAACAGATAAAATGTTTATGGAGGAATAAACGATGAAGAAGAAATTGATTTCATGTATACTGTCGGCGTCAATGCTTTACACTTCAATAGGTATATTACCTGTAAAAGCAGAGAAAATGCCGGCTGAAAAAACAAATGAAACTTATAATGTAATGTTAGAAAAGTCAACATATACATTTGGCAGTACGTTTAATCAGGTAAAAGCATTTAATACATCATCATTATCTGAAACAAAGATTGCCGATACGGGATTGAGCATATCAACAAGCGGTTCAAATTACAGTAATGTTGTAATAATGGACTCATCAACGAAAACAGGAACAGGCTATTATCCGCTTGGAACAGGACTTAGTGATAACGGATATTATTTGTTTATGGGTACGGGCGGAAACAGCAACACATCAATGACGCTTAAATTTGACAATCCGATAGAGTCGGAAAAATACATAAAAATAACATATGCAAAACCGACTTCGACAAATAACGGAAGTACAAACAGAAGTGCAGGTAATGAAAACACAATGTCAATCGACGGTGAAAAAATAGATGTACAATCAAATTGTGAATTTGACAAGTGGTACACAACAACAGTAAAATTATCTAATCAAACATCGCAGATTGATTTTGCTTTTGGAAAATGGAGCTCAATAGCAATTTCAAAAATTGAAATTGCAGATATGGCAGATATGTTGGAAATTACATCTGACACAACTGAAAAGTATATAACGTCAGAAAATCAAACAGTTCAGTATACTGCGAAAGTTTATAAGAGCATTACAACAGAAAAAGACAAATCAGAGATTGTTTCAAAGGGAAGTGAGGATACAACGGCAAATATCACTTATTCGGTAAACGGATATAACGGTGTATCAATAGATAATAATGGTTCTCTCTCAATTACTCCGTCTGCAACTGCCGGAACAGTAACAGTTTCGGCAGAATGTGGCGGAATAAAAAAATCTATAAATTTAGTACTTAAGTCACTCGGTAATGCGAATGCAGTTGAAATTTACGGTGATGAAGTCGTACATAGCGGAACATCAAAGTATATTGCAATTCCAATCGCAGACGGTGTGGTTATTCCTGCTCGTGATACAAAATGGGAGATAGTCGATAATATGGAAGGAGTGTCAATATCAAACGACGGTACACTTACTGTTTCAGACAGTGCTGCTGACGGTATTGTGAAAATCAAAGCAACGCTTACCGTATCATCTGTTCAAACGTCGGAAGTAATTGATGAACTTGAAGTGACAGTCAGAACAAACAATTCTGAAAATTGTCCGTATGAAGTAAAAGGTTTGTTATTGAAAAACGGTGAAACAGATGTAAAAAATGCAAGAGGTATAGACGGAATAATTGTTGATAAAAAAATCGACAGTACAAACGACTATATTGCCGTTGTGAAAGTATTTGATGAAAATAAAAAGCTAATCAAAGAAAACAAAATTGCTATCGGTGAATTGTCTGGCGGAGTGCAGAAGATAAAAACAGATATTGCTTTTGAAAAAGCCTCATTTGTAAAGGTATATATAGCAAAAACAAATGATGAGTATTCAGCAAGCGATAATGAATATGACATTGTAAAGGTCACAAAGATTGATGAAAATTTGAATACAACTACTATAATGCAAAATAAGAGCGAAACCGAAACAAATGCAACGCTTATAATAGCTCAATATAAAGACGGAATATTAAAGCAAATAAACGATAAAGAAGTAAAACTTCAAAAAGGCAAAAATAAAATTGACTTATCGGATATTAAAATAATAAATGGAGCTGATATAAAGATTTTATTATGGAGTGATTTTAATAGTATGACACCTTTAACAACCGTATTTACAGAGATAAGCGAAAATGATGAAAGCGAAATCGGTGAAGTTGTATCAGATGAAATATTCAATACAACAACAGGTGAATATTCCAATATTCCGCTTGTTTCTGATTGGTTGACAGGTGCAAAATCTGGACTTGGTATGGGTGCAGGTGTCATATCACCGAACAATGTACCGTATGGAATTGATCCGAATTTAGTTGATGTATCAACTTTGAATGTAAATTATACATACGACAATAATTATCAAGGTGCAACTGCCGATAATGCACTATGGTACAAGACAGGTGCGTTTCTTGCAAGTGCCAATGGGGCAAATAACAGTATCTACGCTCGTGACGGTGCGGATTGGGAGCAACAAGCATTGCCTATCGGAAACGGATATATGGGCGGTATGATTTTCGGACTTCCTGACAAAGACCAAATTCAGATAAATGAAGAAACTTTCTGGGCGGCAGGATACAGAGGAACTCAAACAGGGGTTAATTCAAATACTGTAAACAGTAAAATGAGTGAAGGCATAAACGGTTATATGAGCGTCGGTAATATTTTTGTTGATTTCAATATGCCGAAAGGTGCGACTGTCAATAATTATTACCGTGACCTCAACCTTGACGAATCTGTTGCTCATGTGAGATACGAATATGATAATAAAAATTTCAATCGAGAATATTTCGCAAGCTATCCTAAAGAAGTACTTGTATTCCGTTACACAGGTGATGATTTGAATTTTGACGTAAAACCTGTTTCAATGCACCCGGGTAATGTAACCGTAAATAACGGTGAGATTAAAATTGTCGGTAAATTAAAAGACAGTGAACCGTATTCATCGGGCGGTAATGCTGCATGGAATCAAGAATCCGATTTGGAATATTGCACTATTATAAAAGTTATTGCCGATGACGGTACAGTGACAGGCGGATATAATTCGGTTAATGTATCTGACAGTACAGGTGTAACAATACTTGTAGCGGTGGCAACGGATTATGACCCGACTCAGTTTGAACTTAATGCAGACGGAACTGTCAATATGTCAAAAACACCGTATAAGAATACACAAGGAGTTAAAGCGGCTGTTGAAAAAGCAGAAAAAAGAATACAAGGTGCGTCTGAATTAACTTATGAAGAATTGAAAAATGAACATATAAAAGATTATAAAGAGCAATTCGACAAAGTACAATTTAGTTTGACGGATAATAATGAAATATGTTCAGTACCTACAAATGAATTGCAATTATCATATAAAAACACAGTAACCACAAAATCTGTTGATAATAAGACAGTCGTTTCATATGATGAAAGTGCGTATGCAAATCTAAATAAGCATCTTGAAGAACTTCATTACAATTATGCAAGATATTTAATGATTTCATCATCGCGTTCTACAACTATGCCGTCAACACTTCAAGGTAAGTGGTGTCAGTCAACCGCTGAAATATGGGGTTCGTGTTACTGTATTAATATCAATATGGAAATGAACTATTGGTTTGCAGGCGGTGCAAATCTTCTTGACAGTGGTAAATCACTGATAGGTTGGTTTAATTCACAAATTCCGGCAGGGCGTATAACGGCTAAAAATATGTATAAAGTTACTCCGAAATCATATACGTTTGAAAACGGCAAGATGACGTTTACAGACAGTGCAGATGATAAAGATGATGTATTTATTATGCACACAAAGCAAGCAATAATGGGAACAACAGATATGACAGGCTCAACAAATATTCAGTCGGCAGGTAATACCGCATGGCTTATGTATAATCTGTGGGATTTGTATCAGACTTCGGGCAATAAACAACTTTTGGCGGACGAATTATATCCGATAATGCGAAAAGCGGCAAATTTCTATACGCAGTATTTGTATCAAAATCAACGCAGAACTACAACAGATACTGAGAAGTATCCTGACGGATATTATTATACTACTTGGGAAGGTCGTTCACCGGAGCAAGGACCAACAGAGGAAGGTATAAAATATGACTTACAGCTTGTTGCGGGTATGTACGATTATACTATAAAAGCGGCAGAAATATTAGGTGTTGATACCGATAAGGTGAGTGCGTGGAAAGAAATAAGAAATCATCTTGAAATACCTGTGGAAATAGGTGGTGACGGACAGATTAAGGAATGGAAAGAAGAAACAAGCTATAATACAGACGCAAACGGAAAAACGTTGGGTGACCCTGTACACAGACATATTTCACATCTTGTTGGTTTGTACCCGGGAACACTTATAAATCGTGACACACCGGAATTGTTAAACGGTGCGAAAGTAGTACTTGAAAACAGAGGTGATGATTCAACAGGTTGGTCATGCTCGAATAAATTCTTACTTTGGGCGAGATGTCTTGACGGCGATAAAGCACTTGAATTATTCCGTTATCAATTAGCACAAAAAACATATGCTAATTTGTTTGATACACACGCACCGTTCCAGATAGACGGTAATTTCGGTTCGGCGGCAGGTGTTATGGAACTTCTTATGCAGTCACAGACGGGAACTGTTTACATACTTCCTGCATTGCCTACAGAATGGAATAGCGGTGAAATAAGCGGTATTAAGGCTAAAAACGGTGCAGAAGTATCTATTAAATGGAGTGATAATAAAGCAACGGAAATAAAGATTACACCGACTGTTGACGGTAATATTACAATCGGTTACGAAAAAGATAATATATTAAAATTAAACGGTGAGAATATAAAGTTTGTAGATGACAAGTATACTATTGAAAATGCAAGTGCAGGAGAAACATATATATTCACTGAATAATTGTTATAAAAAACTGATATTTAAAGAACGAATATTTAATTATATCCGTTTTTTTGAAAAAACTCTTTAAAAATTCAAAGAAATGTGATAAAATTTTAACAATAGATACAAAAGGAGATTGTTAAATGAAAAATAAAGTGAAAATCATTACTGCATTACTGATAACCGCGTTATGCACGACTTCGGCATATGCGGCGGAAAATCTTATAAAAAATGATAGCTTTGAAACTGAATTACTCGGAACAAACGGTTGGCGTTTTTCAGGTAGGGACGGTTGGGTTTATGAAAATGAAAACTGTGCCGATTGTACAACGGACGAAGTGCACAGCGGTGAAAAGGCACTTCATTTCAACAGTGCCGTTGTTGCACAGAGAGTTGAATTGAAAAGAAATGTGACATACACACTTGAATTTTATATAAAAGCGAAAGAGGATTGTACTGTAAATGTAGGTTTCTTTGACGGTTCACAGGATTGGCCGGGAAGTTATCCAGTAAAAACGAAAGAAATATCGGTAAATACTGATTGGACAAAGCATACAATCGAATTTGAATGTAACAATACTCAAGATTATTTGGCATATTTTAATTTGTGGGATAAAGCGGACGTTTATGTTGATGATGTTGTATTGAAAGAATCCGATGGGTACATATCACGTCTTATGACAGGCGTTGACGGTGACGGTGCAATAAGTTATTCAGCCGATTATAAAGGCGGTAAGCTGTTTGGCGTGGCACTGTATGACGAGAATAACAAACTTATCGGTTTTAAAAACAATTCAACATCGGGAACTTTTGAAAATGTGAGCGGTTACGGCAAATATACAGTGAAGTCATATTTGCTCGAAGACGATAATTTGCGTTCAAAGACACAAGAAATTGAATATAACGAGGACAGCAGTAAAAATGAAGATACGTCAATCGGTAAAGCAAAAAGTCTGACATTATCGGAGCATAATGTGACAATAAATGTCGGTGATGAAAATAAAATATTGGACGCCGTTATTATGCCGAAATTTGCGTATGACAACAAGGTTGCATGGAAAAGTTCTGACGAATCAATAGTAAAAGTAAGCGAAAACGGTATTTTAACAGCCGTGTCAAACGGCAATGCGACAATTACTGTATCATCAGAGGACGGAATACTTACGGACGAATGTAAAGTCACAGTGACCGACAAAAAATCCGAGCGACTGTCATTGAATAAAACAAGTATAGAGTTAACCGAGATAGATTCGGTTTATCCGTTATCGGTAAATATTGAAAATTCCGACTTGGTTTGGAAATCTGACAACGAAAATATTGCAAGCGTGACAGACGGAGTTGTTACGGCGAAAGGCAAGGGCAAAACTACAATTACGGTTTCAACTTCTGACGGTAAGCAAACCGCAAAATGTGCGGTTAATGTCAATACATCTGACAACACTATCACAAACGATACATTTTTTAAAGACACTGACGGCAATTATATATATTCACAGGGCGGTTGTATTCAAAAGTTTGGTGACAAATATTATTGGTATGGTGTAAAATATAAAGAAGCGGATATATATGCTAAAAATCCCGAAAACGGCAAAGCGGGAAATGCCGCTTACGAAACATTTACTTGTTATTCGTCGGACGATTTGGTGAATTGGAAGTTTGAGGGTTATCCTCTTACCGGTGAACCGAACGGTTGGGTTGGCAGAATGGGTGTTGTTTATAATGAAAACACGAAAAAATATGTGTTAATTTCTCAATATGCACCGGGTATGGTTTATGCGGTAAGTGATAAGCCTGAAGGACCATTTAAGATTGACCATATTCAAAAAACGTTGCCAATTCAAAATGATGTTACAGGTGACCAAACTTTGTTCCAAGATGATGACGGCAAAGCGTATATAATATGCTCAAGTGCAAACGGACGTGCTTATCAATATGTAATTCCGCTTAGAGAATCGGACTTTTTGGATATAGACGAAGAAAATATCAAAATGCTTTTCTATGATGAAGACGGCAGTTACATAGATGAAAACGGCAAAGTGGATAAGAAAGACAAAATAGGTATAGAGGGTAATTGTATGTTTAAATATAATGGCAATTACTATTATACAGGCTCTGATTTATACGGCTGGAATTCGTCAAGAGTGTATGTAATGCAGTCTGACAGCATTTTGGGCGATTACAATAAAGATACGGGACTTCCATATATAATGAATAACACACGAGATAGTTTTGCTCACAATTCGCAAGCAGGCTTCTATACAACGATTCACGGAAGTGAAAACGATTTGATTATTTATTGCGGTGACAGATGGGGCGATTTTGCAGGTAACGGAATCGGATATAATCAATGGGTACCGCTATCATTTGATAAAGAAGGCAAACCGTACTTTAACAATCTTCATCAATGGAAGTTGGACGCTGAAAAAGGTACTTGGGAAGTCGGAGAGGGCAATAACTATATTTCCAATCCAGAATTTGAGGCGGACAGAAAAATAACAGCAACACCAACAGGTTGGAAAGTGCGTGACAATGTCGGCAATTATTCTGTATCCAATGCACGCGGAAAGGTTGACAGCGGTAATTTTGTAATACAGGAAACTGCACCGGAAGATTATATTTCAGATTTGTATCAAGAAATAACTGATTTACCTAACGGAACGTATACAATGACTGCGTGGATAAAAAGCAGTGGCGGACAAAATGTATGTAATGTATACGCACAAAGCGGTGACGAAAAGAAAACATATTCCGTTAAAACAAATATTGATGATTGGAAAGAAATTGTTGTTGCAACAGGTATAAAAGTGACAGATGGAAAATGTACAGTAGGACTATATTCGGACGCTCACGCAAATGAATGGGTACAGATGGACAATGTGAGATTGGTTAAAAATATAGAATAGAAATGCAATTCGGAAATCAAGCTTAAAAACTAAGCTTGATTTCTTTTTTGAGAAAAATCAAGAAATATTGACAAAATCGGTTAGTTGTGCTAAACTGATTAAGGTTAGAGTATACTAACCTTAATTGCGATTTAAAGCAAAGGAGAGATATATTATGAGTACAGCGATTATAGTAGCAGTATTGATAGTTATAGCAGTTATAGCTATTAGAAGTTATGCTAAAAAACTGACTTCGGGGTGTTGCGGCGGCGAAACCGAACACGTTAAGAAAATTAAGGTTGAGGATAAAGATGTGTCACATTATCCGTACTGTGTTCAGATAGGCATAGACGGAATGACTTGCAATCACTGCAAAGCGAGAGTCGAAAATACACTTAACAGTGAGGACGGCGTATGGGCAGAAGTTGATTTAAGCCAAAATTTAGCAACGGTACATATGAAAAATAATTTATCTGAATTATTTTTGAGAAAACTTGTTTCAAGTGCCGGATATATTATGACTACATACAACGCACAATAATATTTACGTTAATATAAATAGCAGAAGATTAAATTCTTCTGCTATTTTTGTGCAAGACTAACTTTCTAATTTTATACATATGTGCTATAATAGTAGTAGTTAAAATATTTGGAGGAATGTATATAATGAAAAAGAGTAAAGGCATATCAAATCAGATGGATATGCTGAATGGAAGTATTTTTGATAAAATTTTATTATTTGCACTTCCGTTGGCGATAAGCAGTATATTGCAGCAACTGTTTAATTCGGTTGATGTGGCGGTTGTCGGAAGGTTTGCGAGCAGTGAGGCTCTGGCGGCGGTTGGAAGTAACAGTTCGGTTATAAGCTTGCTGATAAATCTGTTTGTGGGAATTTCAGTCGGTGCGAATGTTGTCATAGCAAATTATATAGGGCAGGGAAAAACAGAAAAAATTCAAGATGCAGTTCATACTGTAATGATAGTTTCGCTTATAAGCGGTGTATTTCTACTTGTGTTAGGATTGATGATTGCAAGACCTATTCTTGAAATTATGGGAACACCCGAAAATGTAATAGATTTAGCGGTATTGTATTTGCACATTTACTTTTTAGGAATGCCGTTTTTGATGATATATAATTTTGGAGCAGCTGTTTTAAGAAGTAAAGGTGATACAAAAAGACCTTTGTATTGTCTGATTATATCTGGAGTGATAAATGCCTGTCTTAATTTGTTGTTTGTAATAGTATTCAAATTAAGCGTAGCGGGAGTGGCGATTGCAACAGTAATAGCTGACGGAGTGAGTGCGGTTCTTATAATATATTTTCTGATGAACGAAGAAGAAACAATCAGATTAAGGCTTAATAAATTAAAAATAAAGAAAAGCGAATTGATAAAAGTTATCAAAATAGGTGTACCGGCGGGATTGCAAGGAGTGGTGTTCTCTGTTTCAAATGTCTGTATACAGACTGCTATAAACAGTTTCGGCTCTGACGCAGTAGCCGGCTCTGCCACCGGATTGAATTTTGAATATTTTACATATTTTACAATTAGTGCATTTGTACAAGCGGCAGTAACATTTACAAGTCAAAATTACGGTGCAAGAAATTTTAAACGTTGTAAAAAGATATTCGTATACAGTATGATTTCAAGTGTGGTTATATGCGGTTTGATGAGTGCTATATTTGTTGTGTGGCGTGACTTCTTCGCAGAAATTTATACTACTGATAAAGCCGTTCTTGAATATGCGTCAATAAGAATGGTCCACGTATTGTTGTTTGAATGTTTGGCAAGCTCGTATGAAATAGGCGGTGCGGCATTGAGGGGGTTGGGATATTCAATGACTCCGGCGGTGCTTACTGTATTGGGGTCGTGTGTGTTTAGATTAATATGGATATACACCGTATTTAATAAGTTCAGAAGTTTTGAAATGCTGATGAATGTGTATCCTGTTTCGTGGGTTATAACAGGTATTGCGGTGTTAATTGCATATGCAATAGTGAGGAAAAAGTTGTTTAAAGAAACATAATAAAAATTAAAAAAACAAATAGTATTTTTAAAATAGGGCAAAAAAATAACCGTTCATATCGAACGGTTATTTTTGTAACATCAATTACTTATTTTTCTTTGCTGCTTTTCTTTCTTGAGCAGCAGCTGCTTTAGCTTTCATATCTGATTCTTTCCATGAAGCCCAGAATGTGCTGGCAATAAAGATTGATGTGTATGCACCTGCAAGGATACCTACGATTAGAGGAAGAGCAAATTCCTTGATTGCAGATACACCAAGAATGTAAATAAGAACGATTGTAATAAGTGTTGTTATTGTTGAGTTGATTGTACGACCCATTGTTTCAAAAACACTTCTGTTAACCATTTCTGAAATAGTTTCATTCTTCTTACGTGACTTTGTGTTTTCACGAATTCTGTCAAAGATAACGATTGTATTATTGATAGAATAACCTACAACAGTAAGCATTGCCGCAATGAAGTTTGTATTAAGCGGAATGTTTGTTATAGCATAAATCGCAGCCATGATAAGTACGTTGATTGCAAGAGCTATAACAGCCATAATAGCACTTCTCCACTCGAAACGAATTGCAATGTAAATCAAGATACAGATTATAGCAAGCAATGTGTAAAGCAAAGCTTTTCTTTGAATTTCGTTACCGAAACTTGCTGATGCAGATGATACTGAAAGTAAATCATCATCTGAAAGATTATACTTATCTTTTAGTGCATTGAAAATTTCAGTCTTAACAGTTTCGTCAACAGGAGGAGTTTTGATTACTGCAACCTGAGGATTGTCACCTGTTTGAACTTTTGCTGATACAGTATCAACAGTTTTTTCTTGGATTAAGTCAGCGACTTCTTTATTGTCGAAATCAGTGTGCATATTAACTTGCATTCTGATACCGCCCATAAATTCAACGTCGAAGTTAAATCCGCCGTGTACGATATATAGAACAATACCGGCAATAACAATTAGTGCGGGGATAAGCACGAATTTCCATCTGTTTTTAGTCAAATCTTTCATTATTCTTCCGCACCTCCTTTTTTTGCTTTTGCGTTATAGAATAGACTTCTGTTTTCGATACCGATACCTACAAGTTGCTTTAGAAGGAACTTTGTGATAACGATAGCAGTAAACATACTCAAAATAACGCCGATTCCAAGTGTAGTAGCAAAACCGGTAACTGCACCGATACCTGAGATGTAAAGAACTACACAAGAAATGATTGTTGTAATGTTAGAGTCAAGGATTGCTGAGAATGCCTTATCAAAACCTGCCGAAACAGATGCTCTGATAGTTTTACCAACTTTTAATTCTTCCTTCATTCTTTCAAATATGATACAGTCAGCATCGACCGCCATACCGATTGAAAGAACGATACCGGCAATACCTGAAAGACTTAGGTTAACATGGAATATACCCATTGCCAAACCGATAAGTCCGACATATATTAACAATGAAATATCTGCGATAAGACCAGGAATTCTGTACATAATAACCATAAAGATCATTATAAGAATGATACCGATTGCAGCAGCCAAAAGACTTGTAGGAAGTGCGTTTGCACCAAGTTCGGCACCTACTGTTTCCTGAGAGATAACTTTCATATCAAACGGAAGTTGACCAGACTTAATCTTGTTAGCAAGGTCTTGTGCGGTTTCAGGAGTGAAATCACCTGAAATTATGCATGAGTCAGAATTGATTTCTTCTGAAACTCTCGGAGAAGAAATATCTTTTCCGTCCATTTGAATTGAAATGTAGTTTTTGCCTTCACTTGATCTTGCGGCAGCAGCCTTAGTTGCGTCGGCAAACTTTTGCTTTGCTTCAGCATTAAATTCAACCTGAACGTAAGATTGAGCCGAACCTGTCTGTGAAGTCTTACCGTATTGGTAAGAAGCGTTCTTGATGTCTGTAGCACCGTCAAGAATTACGTTGCCGTCAGCATCGTTAAATGTAAGTTTTGCTGTATCGCCAAGTAGGCTTGCAGCTTGGTCTGTTTCAAATACTGAAGGTATTTCAACAGTAATTTTTCCGCCTTCGCCTTGAGATATACGTGCTTCTGTATATCCCGCATTAGTCATACGAGTTTGGAAAATTGATTCGACAACCTGCATTTGGTCGTCGGTCGGAGCGTCTGAATCAGCTTGGAAAGTTATAACTGAACCTCCGGCTAAGTCGATGCCCTTTTTGATACCTGTTTCGCCGAACATACCGCCATATGAAAAACCAGCTATGTTAAAACCTATAAAGGCTACATAGTTAAGCAAAATGGCACATACAACAACGAAACAAAGAGTGATAATGCTCTTCTTTTTCATTTGCGTATCCATTCCTTTCTTTGTTGGGTTCTATTTGCTCATTAAAACCCATTATAAAATAGCATAAAGTTATTATATCGCTATACAACCTTTTCGTCAATAAAAATTATATTACTATAATGTAACAAAAAGGTTACAATCAGATTAATCATAGGTATAAAATACTTGCGTATATTACATATTTGTTATAGAATGATTATAAGTAAAGAATTGTTTGGAATTAAATTGACAAAAATAGGAGAGAAAAATGGACAGAAAAGAAAAGATACTTTCATATATGTGTTCAAAAGAATATATTCCGCTTAAATTTGCCGAATTGATGACTGTACTTGACGTACCGGCGGAAGATGAGGAAGAACTTCGCGATATATTAACCGAACTTTGTATTGAGGGTAAAATATATATGACTAAAAAAGGCAGATATATGAGCGTTGAGGGAGAAAACTCAACGGTAGTAGGTAAACTTGTCTGTAATGCAAAAGGATTTTTCGGTTTTGTAATATGTGACGACGAAAACGAAAGTGACATATTTATTTCCGGTGACGATATGGGTGACGCTATAAACGGCGACAGAGTTATCGTTCATATTGACGATAACGACAATGCAAAAGGTCACCGACAAGGTCATATAACCAAGGTGCTTGAACGCGGAAACAAGGTTATTGTCGGTGTTATATATAAGGAAAAAGATCGATATTTTTATGTGCGTCCCGATAACAGAAAAATATATTCAAAAATTATTATAGCTCAATCGGACGCAATGACGGCTCAAATGGGTGACAGAGTTGCCGTACAGATTACAAGATACAGTGACAAGAAAAAGATTTTCGGTGAAGTTATAAGTGTTCTCGGACAACAGGATTCGCTTAAAAGCTGCATTGAGGGTATTATATTAGGAAATGATATTAAGCAGGAATTTGATAAAGAAACATTAAATGAGGCTGATAAAATTCCTCAAACAGTGACGGAAAGCCAATTTGCAGGCAGAGAAGATTTAAGAGATATGATTATTTTCACCATTGACGGTGATGACGCCAGAGATTTTGATGACGCCGTATCTCTTACGTTAAAGGACAACGGGAACTATTATCTTGGTGTGCATATAGCCGATGTTTCGGAATATGTAAAAGAGGGTACAGCACTTGAAAATGAGGCATACAAGCGTGGTACAAGCGTGTATTTGGCAGACAGAGTTATTCCTATGCTGCCGACAAGTCTTTCAAACGGCATCTGCAGTCTTAATCCGCAAGTGGACAGATTGACTTTGTCTGTATTTATGGAAATTACGGGTGACGGAAATGTTGTGAGCCACAAGCTTTGTAAATCGGTTATTTGCTCAAAAGAACGAATGACATATAATAATGTAAATAAAATGCTTGAAGACGGTGACGAAGAACTTTGTGAGAGATACAAGCATATTTTGCCGACATTGAAACTAATGGAGGACTTGGCACAAATATTAAAGAATAAACGTACTTTAAGAGGTGCGATACAGTTCGATTTTCCTGAAAGTCATATAGTTGTGAATGAAAACGGAGAGCCGATTGAAATAGAAAAAGAAGTTCGCGGTACTTCAAACAAAATGATAGAAGAATTTATGCTTTCGGCAAATGAAACAATCGCCGAATATGCTTTTTGGTCTGAAATACCGTTTGTATACAGAAACCATGAGGCACCGACACTTGAAAAGATAATGACTTTTAATGAATTTATACTTCATTTCGGATTGTCGTTTAAGGGAAAGATTGACAGAGATACACCTATTCATCCAAAGGCTCTGCAACAAATACTCGATACAGTAAAAGATACACCGCAGGAGCGTATTGTTGCGTCAACAATGCTGCATTCACTTATGAAAGCAAAGTACAGTGAAGAAAATCTCGGTCATTTCGGACTTGCGGCAAAATATTACTGTCATTTTACTTCGCCGATAAGACGTTATCCCGATTTGGCGATACACAGAATATTAAAAGATTTTCTTGACGGCAAGGTTACGGGGAACAGAATTTCATATCTTGCAGGTTACGTTTCGGCGGCAAGCAAACATTCAAGCGATTGTGAAGTAAATGCGGAAACGGCCGAACGTGACGTTGACGATTTGATGAAAACGGCTTATATGTCATCATTTATCGGACAAACCTTTGAGGGCGTGGTTGCAAATGTGACTAATTTCGGTATGTTTGTAGAACTTGAAAATTCGGTTGAGGGTTTAATAAGAGTTGAAAATATGACCGATGATTATTATGAGTATGACGAAAAGGTAAATATGCTTACCGGCAGAAGAAAACAGAAGTCGTATACTACCGGTGATGTGGTAAATATAGTTGTTGCGAGAACTAATATTCTTTCAAGACAGATTGACTTTGTTTTAGCTAAAGACGCGGACCGTAAGTTACTTAAAAAGTTCGCAAAACCGATAGAAATTCCTAAATCGGAAAAACACGGTAAGAAGTCAAAAAGGAAAAAGAGTTTTAAGAAATACAATAAGAAGAAAAAGTAGGTTTACAAATGGAGAAATTTGAAATTATAATAACAACATTGTTCGGACTTGAATCGCTTGTCGCAAGAGAAGTACGTCGTCTTGGCTATGAAACAACTTCAGTTGAGGACGGCAGAGTTACGTTTATGGGTGATAATGAGGCTGTTTGCAGAGCAAATATGTGGATAAGAACAGGAGAGAGAGTGCTTATAAAAACTGCCGAATTTACTGCGGTCACGTTTGACGAATTGTTTGAAAAGACAAAAACTGTTGATTGGAGTAAATGGATTGGCAAAAATGACGCTTTTCCTGTGAAAGGATATTCCTTAAAGTCAACTCTTGCAAGCGTAAGGGATTGTCAGGCAATTATAAAGAAAGCAACTGCTGAAAGTCTTTCAAATAAATACGGCATAGAATGGTTGCCGGAGGACGGTACAAATTACCAAATACAGTTTTCAATTTTTAAAGATAAAGTTACACTTATGATAGATACGTCTGGCGAGGGACTTCACAAACGCGGTTACAGACAACATTCAAATGTTGCACCACTAAAAGAAACACTTGCCGCCGCAATGGTTGAACTGAGTCATTGGAAATTTGAATATCCGCTATGTGATCCGTTTTGCGGCAGCGGTACAATTCCTATTGAAGCCGCAATGATAAAAAGAAACATTGCTCCGGGAATAAAGCGAGAATTTGCGGCACAAAATTTTGCGTGGATAGATGAAGAGTTGTGGGTTAAGTCCGTTGAAGAAGCCAAAAGCTTGGAAAGAAATGTGCCGCTTGAAATTTATGCGTATGATATAGAAAACGAATATGTTGAATTGACAAATGAAAATGCCCGAATTGCAGGTGTGGGTGACTTTGTTAAAGCGGAAAAAGGTGACGCACGAAAAATTCACTTCGATATGCCGTATGGTACAATTATTTGTAATCCGCCTTACGGTGAAAGAATAGGTGAAATTAAAGAATGTGAAAAACTGTATAAGGAAATAGGCAAAAGCTTTAATGCACTTGATAAGTGGTCGTATTATATTATCGCGTCAAACGAAAACTTTGAATCGCTGTTTGGCAAAAAGGCAAATAAAAAGCGTAAATTGTATAACGGTATGATTAAGTGCAATCTATATCAATTCTTCGGAGAGCGTCCGCCTAAAACCAACAAGTAAATTTATACCGATTGAAAATTTCAATCGGTATTTTTTATAATGTCACTATTTGCAAACTTTTCTCTATAATTTGCAATTCAAAACTTCTTTATAAAATTGTATAATTTAATTAATAAAAAAGTAATTGTGCGAAAGGAGTATAACTATGAAGTGCAAAAAAGTTATAAGTCTAATTACAACATTGGCAATGTGTATATCAATATTTTCTGCTTTTTCTGTAACGTCATTTGCAGAAAATGATAATACATATTCGTGTGATTTTACATCACTTGTCAAAGATAATGCAGACACAACATACGGAACGGTTGATGATATATACGATATTGACGATTATACAAAAGCGGTTTTAACGTATACAGGAACATATGTATCGGCAGACGGAAAGGTTTACTTAAAGAGCAGTAAGGTTACAAATGCCAATTCGTCATACAGCAATGGAAGTTATGTATCATTTACTGCACCGTCAGACGGAAAAGCAAGGCTTGAGGGAAAGGATATAGGTGTATATATAGATAACACATATAAGGGTTATTCAAATGGTAATTATGATATGAAAGCAGGAGAAACAATGTATTTGGGTTACAGAAAAGGAACTTCATATCTACAAAATATTACATTCACACCAACTGAAACTCCCGAAGAAACTGTAACACCAACAGAAAATCCGATACAAACATCAAATCCACAGTCAACACCTAAAGCAGATGTTGAGAGAGAAGTCTTATATGAGGAGGATTTTGAAAACTGTACGGTCGGAGATAAAGCGTCGGGTAACAGTACAAGCGTTGACGGTTGGAAATCACCTGCCGGAACAGCAGAATTAAAAAGTGACAGCAATCAAACAATAAACAAATATCTTGCGGTTACTTCAGGTAAAAGCACTACTGCACGTTCAACATACAAAGGTATAACTGAAATTAATGATAATTTTGTACTTGAGGCAGATATAAAGACAACAAATTATAAAACGAATGTTTCTAATTTTGAAGTTCTTGAAAAAACAGGTTCACTATATATGAATCACGGTTGTTACAGTAATGCAAAGTACACATTTAAAATGAACAGACCGGCGGACTTAAATAAATTTGTTATAAATAACGGTGTATCGGACAGCGGACTTTCGCTTGACAGATATGCTCAGCCGACTGTTTTGACAAAAGAAATACCTGATGATTGGATTCATGTAAAAGTGATAGGTGATTTTACAAATAAAACGGCTACGGCATACATAACGTCACTTGACGGAAATACGGTATATTATCACGGAAGAACAAATATGTCGGAGAATATAACATCATTTAGCTGTCTTGCACTTTTGGCACCGTCAAGCGGAGTTGATACTTGCATTGACAATATCAAAATTTCAAAAGCACTTGATTCGGATTTAAGCGAAGTATTCCATACAGTAAAAATAAATAACAGTATTGATGAATTTTCACAGTATGTCTGTGACGGTGAAAGTGTTGTAAACATACCGGATATGTCGGCATACGGCAAGTATTTTGAGGGGTGGAGTGTTGACGGTCAACTATTAAGCTCTGACGATTTAAACAAATATCAAATTACAAAAGATACAACAATCACAGCACAAATATCACAAGATTATATTGAAAATATTGCAACGGTAGAATTTAATTCATTCCCGACAGACAATATGCTTGTTATGGGATCTGATTCCGATACATATGCTGACAATGAAATTTCATTGAAGATTGTAGGTGAAAGAGGAACAAGCATAGTAACAAACCCTGATTCAAGGGTAAAAGATTATAAAATTGATTGGCAGTTTGACGGTTTCAGAACACTTGGCGGCAAGCCGACAGGTGAAAGCGGAACATTCCCGGGAACACAGGTGTATTGTGACAGTTACGGAAGTGTAACGGTAAACAGTGCAAATCAAAGTTCAGTCAATTTTAAACTAAAGAATACATCGGCTAACTATTACGGCATGGTAACTGCCACAGTTATATATAACGGCAAGACAGCCAAAGTGTCACGCCCGTTGGTACTGTTAGCTGATACAGAGGCTAATTCTGATGTATACTTGCCAAAAGCTGGTTATCCCGCAGATTACAACAATTACGAAAACGGTTTAGTCGGATATACAACATCGCAAAACGATATTTTAACAGGCGGTTGGTCAACAGACGGCTCTGATAAGAGTAATGTTGTTTTGAAATCAGATAACGGCGGTAAATATTTGAGTCTGTCTCGTGAACTTACAGGAAACTCATCATATATTAACAATAATGCAGGGCAGATTACATCACAAACTAATTTTGAACAAGATGTGCGTTTCGGCATAGACGGAACTGTCGGTTATATGGGCGGAAACGTGACAGAAAGCACATCAGTTGGCTTTGAATTGTCTTTTACAGATTCAAAATTCAGCTTGAACGGTACAGAAATCGGAACAGGTGAAAAGAATAAGTGGTATCACATAGTTGTAACAGCCGATCCGACAGTAAAGAAATGTATAGCAAAGATATATAACTTGGATTCAAACGGCGAGTATAATGGCAAAACTCCGTTAATGCAATCTGAATTGACAAACTTTAATGCAAATTACACAACAGGCAAGTACTATAGAATTACATTATCAAAAGATAAATCGAGTTCTATAGATATAAATAATGTTAAAATTCAATCGGCACAGGTTGACACAGATTCATTTAAAATAAACGGGCAGGATACGGTTAATATTCCTGCAAGCGACAGTATAAAAGTGCCTATGACAGTATCTGCAAATATGACAGACGGTAATATTGCATTCGGTACAGCTGAATGGAAGATTGACGATGAATTTGCAGAGGGTGTTTCTGTTGAAACGGATAGCAACGATTCACATTCGGCAGATCTTGTCGTAAGCTCAACGGCGTCTGCCGGCGACGTACCTGTTAAAGTGACATTAGGCGGAAAGTCTGTAACAAAGACAGTAAAACTAATCGGTAAAAATGACAGTATTGCGTTTGTAAAATCACCTGTCGGTGCACAAATACCGAGCAGTAACAAATATGAGGCAGTTGTTAAAAGCGGAAATGCGGAAGTATTGACAGACAAGACTGTAACATACAAACTATACAATTCTGATAACACAACAGAATATACAGGCAGTGATATAAAAATTGCAAGTGACGGTACATTAACAGTATCATCATCTGCAAAGCCGACAGATATCTATGTTAGAGCAATCTCAACCGATTCAAATGGTAAAACGCTTGAAAAATCGGTTAAGGTAAACGTATATAATCTAAAATTCAATTTCACAACAAGTGCAAAAGACGGTTATACATCAGTAACTTCTTCAACCGAATATAAGGAAAGTCGCGGATTTGGTATAGACGGAACTTGTGCAGACGGTGAAAGCTATATGAGCGGTCAGAATTTTGGTTTTAAACTTAACTTGACAGCAGGTGAAGTATATGAAATTACGGCAGTTTATGAGGGCACAATCAAGTGTGAAAGAGTAAATTCGTCACTTACAGGCTTTGAAAGAACTAAAAAGACATTAGAAAGTGATACATATAAGACGGCGGTATTCGGTGACGGTGTGCTGGATATTACATTCTCGGGTGACGGTAAGCTATCATCATTGACAGTTGAAAAAGTAGAACGCACAGCAAACAGTAAGCCTGCATGGTGGACAATAGGCGATTCTACGGTACAGCAAAACGGAAGTTGGGCTTATACGCTTAATAATACATTGTCTGATTATCCGAAACTATCAAATGTTATAAGTGCATTTTATAACAGCGGTCAAGCAGGACGTCAGCACCGTTCATATTATACAGAAGGTTTACTTAACAATGTCCTATGCGGTATTAAACCGGGTGACGTTGTTTCAATAAGCGGTATGGGAACAAATGATACATCTTCGACAAAAGATGAATTTAAAGAGTATAATAACATTTATATAGACGCTATCAAAGCAATGGGCGCAAAGGTAATATTGGGCAGTTACACACCGACAGGTAATTACGGCTCAACTCAAGACAAGGTTTATGACGCAGATAATGTATTGTTCAAAGGTATGAGAACAAACAGTTACGATACCGCAATCAGAGAAGTATATAACGAAAGAGCGAACGATACAAATATTATAGGCTTTGTCGATATTGGAAAAATTGCAGATAACGTTATGACAAATGATGTACGAACAGTATATAATACTGCAATTCAAAGCGGAAAAACCGAAATTGAGGCAAGAGCAAAAGCACAGGAAAGAGCCACGGCACTTATGAGTATGTGGAAAGATTATAATCATTATTATACAGATTTCTCAAACTATATCTTACCTCAAATAACAACTCGTGTGGCACAACTTGTGACAGGTGAACAACAAGACGATATGCCTCAAGTTATAAATCTTGAAAAGCCTGAAACGGAAAGGTTAAAAATTACAGGTACATCAATAAAGAACGGTTCAATTTTAGTTGATATTGGTAAAGGTTTTGAGGGCGTTGCAATCTGTGCACTATACGATAAAGACGGACTTTTAAAGCAGGTTGTCACTGAAACAGACAATACAGCCGAAAAAACTTTGACACTTAAAATGCCTGCAACCAAAGACGGATATGCAGTAAAAGTGATGAATTGGGACAGTTTGGATAAGATGAACCCAATCGGAAAAACGCATTCGATAAAAGTAAGCGATATAGAAGATTTATCAGACGGAGATGATTCATCAGAAGAAATAACATCATCAGACGAATATATAGACGTATCAGAGCTTACTTCATATGATAGCAATACATACAGAGTTTATAACGGTGACGGAACATACGAAAGTGTCAAGGCAGAAAACGGAAAAGTTCATAATACATCAAAATCAGAAGTGACGGTAGTGCCGGAGTATAAATTTGAATTTACTAATACTTCTTCATCAAAAGATGAATATATAAACGGATATGTAAAAGTCAATGCAAATTCTTATACAGAAGAAAAAGGTTACGGACTTGGAAACGGTGATTATCATATTAACGAAAACGGTTGCTTGCCGACAGGTGACAATACTATAAAAATAGATGTACCTGACGGTTTTTATAACATTACTGTATACAGAAAAGGCGGAGCGAGAGCAGATGTTTATAATAACGGTGTTCAGATTATAAATAATACTACATCATCGGGTTCACAAAACCGTCCGTCAGGATTCGGTGTAATGTATGCACCGAGAATGGAAGTTACAGGCGGTCAGATAAATCTTACAATCGGTAATACTTCGGGCGGAAACGAGAGAATTGCGTCGGTTGAAGTTGTCAGAGTACCAAAAAAGTATAAAAAGCAAGTTGTTTGGATAGCGGGTGACAGTGAATCTGCAAATTACTATCCGCAAAATGCAGACGGTGACGACTTGGATAACAATAAAGTTATGATGACAGGCTTCGGTATGCAGCTTGAAAAGTTCTTATCACCGACAAAATATGCGGTTACAAACTTCGGTCAGCCGAGTGCTACGGTTAAGACTTGGTATAACGAATGTTTTGAATCGGTTAAAAAGTTAATTCAAAAAGATGATGTTTTGATTATTGACTTCGGTATTAATGATTCGGTAAGTTCATCAAATAAGATTACTATTGATGAAATGAAACAGTATATGAGTGAAATGGCGGCTATGGCGAAAGAAAAAGGCGCAGTACCTGTTCTTGTAAGCCCTGTTTACAACAGTAAATATCAGCACAAAACATATTTCACATACAGCACTTCAACAAAGATTAATGCTATAACTGAATTTGCCGAGAGAATTGGTGTGGAGTGCATAGACCTTAATAAATACACTCAATTATATGTAAATCAAGCCAAAACAGATACAAACGATACAAATTGGGCGGTTAATAATTATCAGGTAGGCGATAACCTACACTTGACACAACATTCCGCTTTGCTTGCGTCATCATTTATTGCGGCAGAATTAAAGAGTATGGGATATGAAACAACCGATTATTCATATACATATAAAGATTTATCGAGTCTTTCTGCCGACAGTGACAGTAAGGTTATCAGAGGTGAAGAAAGCGGAGTGACAAGAGTTTATTCCGTTGCAGAGGCTGAAAAGTTTATAAAAGCCAATACAGAATCTTTACCGATAATCGAAAAGAAGTGGGACTTCACAGAAAATACAACGGCGACAGAGGGTGAAAATGTACCGGTTGTGTCTGGCTCTGCGGCTTGGAACGAAACGAATCAGAATATTAAATTTAATGCAAATGTAACTGCACCGGGTACTTTGTCATTGAAATTAAACCCTGCAATATGTAATAAGGCGAATGTTAATTTTGATTTGTATGTCGGTGCACTGGGCGGACAGACGTTTACATACGAAATTAATGACAGTGAGGGTACAAATCTTGTAAATTGCTCATTTAACGTATATAACGGTACAGGAAGTATGGTTATTGGCAGTGAAGAAATTGCTGTTGACAGTGATGTTGCATCAGCGGTATCAAAAGTAAATGGTGACGGTATGTCAGCATCAGTAACGCAAGTGTCAAATGAGATTAATTTTGCAACTAATACAGTTACTGTAAACATAGGCTCAAAATCATTTACCGGCAAGCTCACAGGAGCAGAAACAGGATTGATTTCAGATATATCGTTTAAGTCGGAGCGTTCAAAGAAAGCTGACAGAAGTATATATCTTGACAATCTTGTAGTAAGAGAATATGAAGCCGATTCATCGGATACAGACGAAACTGCGTTCCCTAAGTTTAAAAACGGAACATATACAAAAGACGGAAGTACAATGAAATACAGATATTATCTTCCTGAAAATTATGACAGTTCAGTATCGTATCCGGTAGTAATGTTCTTGCACGGCGAAACAAGAAAGGGCAACGATAATGAAAAGCAGTTGTATAACGCACAAGATTTATTTGATAAGGTTATAGAACAGGAAAGTACAAATCCTTGTATTCTTGTTGCACCGCAATGCAGTGCGGATAACAGTTGGACTGATTTGTCGGATATGATTGACGGAGTTGTAAATGATATTCAAAATCAGTATAGTGTAAACAGTGAGAAAATATATATTGCAGGTTATTCAGAGGGTACAGAGGGTTGTTATAAGGTTGTCTCTGATAATCCCAATAAGTATGCAGGAATAATTGCAATAGCAGGAAAAGGCGATATAATGTCAGCACAGGCAATAGCAAAAAATAATACAGGTGTAATGATTTTTGCGGGTAGCGAGGACGATACGGAAATTAATGATTCTTCAAAGGCAATATATAAAGCACTTGTCGAAAATGGTGCGACGAATGTTGAATATAAAGAAATTTACGGTGAAGGTCATAATATTCTGAAGTCAGCTGCGAATACATCAGGCTTGCTTGATTGGTTGTTTGCAAAGAATTTAACAGACAATAAGACTAAAAATACAAAAACTGTTGACTTGGCTATATTTATGGGACAGTCAAATATGGCAGGACGTGGTGAATACGCTGACGCGACAGAATGCCCGATAGGCGCAGGATATGAATTCAGAAGTGTATCAAATGCAGATATGTTATTCAGTGTATCAGAACCTTTTGGCAAGAGTGAAAACAACGATTCTATAAATGACAACGGAAGTAACGGTGTAGACAGAAGAAGTGGGGATATGGTTTCATCACTTATGAACAGCTATTATGCCCAAACAGGTGTTCCGATTGTAGGAGTCCAAGCATCAAGAGGCGGTACAAATATAGGATATTGGAATACTGCGGCACAAAAGAATGAGGCACAGTCGCGACTTACCGCCGCTAAAACATATCTTGAAGATAACGGTTATACTGTAAATCATATCTTTATGGTTTGGTGTCAAGGTGAGGCAGACGCGGATAAAATTTATTCGGGAAGTCAGTCGGCAGCGTCATATAAGTCACAGACGCTTAATGTGTTTGAGTATATGAAAACAGTGGGCGTTACAGATATGTTCATAGTTCAAACAGGTCACTATAACGGTGACGATGATATAGACGGCAAACATGATGAGGCATATGTCACAGTACACGATGCACAAGCAGAACTTGCAAGTGAGAATGATAATGTTTATACAGTAGGTTCATTCCTTGAATTTAAGGAAAATATGAAAGACGATTATCATTTTCACCAAATCGCATATAATACAGTTGGCATAGCGGCAGGTAAAGCAATAGCAGAGGTATACAATAACTAAAAGAGTATTCTTTTAGTTTTGTGTAAATACAAAATGGTATAGAAAATTTTATTTAAGCGGACGGAATTAAATTTCGTCCGCTTTTACGTTATCAAAAAAATCAGCAATCGTCAATAGCGGATTCTATCAGTAAAGAAGAACTCCAACTGAGAATGAGGCTCATATCCAATCACGACGGCGACTAATCCATTTTTCATGACGTCCATTATTGCAAGGTACAGCATTTTAAACAAACCTAAATATTTCAGGTATCCCCAAGCGGTTTGTGCATTTATCTGCACAACTAACACGATAGAAAAATTTAAAATAATACACTTTTTAAAATTTTACATCTTCTTTTCGATTTTTTCCATTGAAGATATTAATGATTTTAGTTAAAATAAAGTCAACAAATAAACAAAGAAAGGAATGAGAGAGATGTCTGAATACGTTCTTGAGCTAAAAGGAATAACGAAAATATTCCCCGGAGTAAAGGCTCTTGATAATGTTCACTTTCAGTTAAAACAAGGTGAAATACATGCTCTTATGGGTGAAAACGGTGCAGGAAAATCAACATTCATAAAAGTTATCACCGGAGTACATCAAGCTGAAGAAGGTGAAATATTCATTAACGGCGAAAAAGTAGAAATAAAAAATCCTAAAGATGCACAAAAATTAAGTATTGCCGCTATTTATCAGCACGGTACGGCATATCAACATTTAAGTGTAACGGAAAACATTTTCATAGGGCACGAGAAAATGACAAAGTTCCATACAATTGATTGGAAACAAATGCACAAGGATGCAAAAGCACTTTTGGAGAGATTGGGAAGTGACATTGACCCACATTCAAGTATGGGTAATCTGACAGTTGCGGAACAACAGATAGTCGAAATTGCAAAAGCCATTTCTACAAATGCAAAAATAATCATAATGGACGAGCCTACGGCGGCTCTTTCAAAAAGAGAATGTGAGGAATTATACAGAATTACAGAACAACTTAGAGATGAAGGCTGTTCAATAATATTTATCTCGCATCGTTTTGAAGATATGTACAGACTTGCTACAAGAGTAACCGTATTTCGTGACTCACAGTACATAGGTACATGGAATGTAGATGAAATTTCAAATGAAGTATTGATTTCAAAAATGGTCGGACGTGAAATTTCTCAAATTTATCCTAAGCAAGAAGTTGAAAGAGGAGAAGAAATTTTCAGAGTTGAGGGATTATCAAAGACAGGGTACTACAAAGATGTTTCTTTTTCACTTCACAAAGGCGAAATTCTTGCTATGACAGGACTTGTCGGTGCAGGACGAACAGAAGTATGTCAAGGTATTATGGGTATTGAAAGACCCGATAAAGGAAAGGTCATTTTGGAAGGAAAAACACTTTCAATAAGACATCCGTCAGACGCTATGAAAGCAGGTATCGGATATTTGCCTGAGGACAGACAAAAACAAGGTCTGATTCTTGATTGGGGATTGGGACAAAACGTAACATTATCAACACTTGAAAAATTTACTAAGTTCACTGTTATAAACAGAAAAGCAGAACGTGAACGTTCAAAAGAACTTTTGGAAAAAGTTAAAACAAAGGCTCTTTCTGTATTTGATAAGGCGTCAAGTTTGTCAGGTGGTAATCAACAAAAGGTTATCGTAGCAAAGGTTTTAAATTCAGATTTGAAAGTAGTTATCCTTGACGAACCAACAAAGGGTGTCGATGTAGGTGCAAAAGCACAGATATATGAAATTATGTCAGAATTGGCGGCACAAGGTTTCGGAGTAATAATGATTTCTTCGGAAATGCCTGAAGTATTGGGTATGGCAGATACAATCCTTGTTATGAAAGAGGGCAGAGTATCTAAGATTTTTGCAGATGCAACAGGCGTTACTCAAGAACAAATTCTTGAGGCCGCAATGAATATGTAGGAGGTGTAATTTAATTATGAAGTTAAAAAAATTCTTTTCATCGAATATTCGTGAAATCAGCTTAATTATTGTAATGATTGCACTTTCTGTATTTATTGAAATAAGAAGTGGAGGAAACTTTTTCACACTTGAAAACATTTCCGATATGTTCACAGAAACGGCAGTTCTTGCAATTACGGCGGTAGGCATGATGATGGTAATTATCACAAGCGGTATCGACCTTTCAATCGGCTCGATAATGGCGTTGGGTGCAATGGTCGGCGGAACGATACTTAAAAATAATCAAGCAGTTCCCGGAGTGGTAATAATTTTAGTATCGATAGCAGTCGGTATCGTATGTGGTTTCATAAATGGTACATTGGTTGCTAAACTGAAAATATTACCTATTATCGCAACACTCGGTATGATGAATATATATCGCGGACTTACATATTTAGTTGCTAACGGAAGTTGGGTAAAACAACAGGAAATGGGTACAAAGTTTCTGTCAATCGCGACAGGAAAGTTTCTTGGTATAAATAATCTTATAGTTGTAGCAATAGTTGTTTATATAATTGCCGCATTCTTCCTAAATAAAACCCGTACGGGCAGAAAGATTTATGCGGTAGGAAACAGTGAAGAAAGTGCAAGAGTTTCGGGTATCAAAACAGATCGAACATTAATTATGGTTTATACTATATTAGGTGCGGTAGCCGGCTTAGGCGGTATACTTTATGTATGTAAATACGGAGTTGCTCAAGGTGAAACCTGTACCGGATATGAAATGAATGTAATCGCAGCTTGCGTACTTGGCGGTGTAAGCATTAATGGCGGTACAGGAAGAGTACAAGGCGTATTGTTGGGTGCTGTATTACTTGGTATTCTTAACAACGCAATGCCGCTTATCCATGTATCTTCATTCTGGCAAGAGGCAATTCGCGGTTTGATTATACTTCTTTCAATTATAGCAAACTCGTTAATTCAAAGAAACGTTGAAATGAAAGCATTGAGAAGGAGGAATATCTGATGGCTAAAGAGTATGTAAAACAGGCTGTAAGCAGTGACGGTACAAGAACAATATCAGCCCAAAGAGGATTTTCTTGGCAGAGATTTCTTTTTCAATGGGAGTGGATGCTTGTATTAATGCTTATATTGGTAAATGTATTTAATATATCCGCGTCACCGTATTATGCACATGCAAAATCAATTTTAAATGCAACCCGTGACTTCTTGGATAAAGCAATAGTAGTATTTCCGATGGCATTCGTATTAATGCTCGGTGAAATCGACATCAGTGTTGCATCAATTATGGCTCTTTCAGCAACAATTATGGGTGTTGCGTTTGACGCAGGAGTTCCGATGATTGAAGCAATTGGTCTTGCACTTGTCACAGGCACTGTATGTGGTTTGATTAACGGAATTATCCTTGTAAAATTCCCTGAATTGTCAAGTATGATTGTAACACTTGCAACTCAGATAATATTCAGAGGAATAGCACAGATTATTTTGGAAACCAATTCGGTCGGAGGATTCCCGAGTTGGTTTACAAAAATCGCAGCAGGCAAAATCGACGAAATGGTTCCGTATGCATTGATATTTGTTATATTTGAGGCTTTATTCTTCGCATATCTTCTTCACTATACAAAATTCGGCAGAAGATGTTATGCAATGGGTAATTCAACAACCGTTGCAAAGTTTTCAGGTGTAAAAACAGGTAAAATTAAAGTTATCGTTTATACAATGACAGGTTTACTTTCGGCAGTTGCCGCAATTTATCTTGCATCAAAAATGTCAAGTGTTCGTCCCGACGTTGCAAAAGGATATGAACTTGATATTATAGCAATGGCTGTACTTGGCGGAGTATCAACTTCAGGCGGTAAGGGAAGAATACTTGGTGCAACTCTTGCAATTATGGTAATCGGTTATCTAAGATACGGTCTTGGTCTAATCAATGCGTCAAGCCAAATTATTATGATAGTTGTAGGCTTGCTACTAATTATTGCGGTAGCAATTCCGAGTTTCAGAGATAGTATCGGTAATATGAATTGGTTTAAAAAGCTTAAAGCAATGACAACCAAATCAAAAAAATAAATAAGTATCAATCGAAGTTTATGACTTCGAAAAAATAAAGAAAAAACTTAAAATAAGAAAGGTAGGTTTTAAACATGAAAGCAAGAAAACTATTGGCATTAGGTCTAACGGCAATAATCGGAGCAACTATGATGGCAGGTTGCGGAGGTGGTGGCGGAAGCACAACATCTCAAAGTTCAGATGGCTCATCGGCAAGCGGTACATACGCATTTGTGGCGAAAGACGTACAAAATCCTTATATGCAGAAAGTATATGACGGTTTTGAAAAGGCTTGTAAAGAAATCGGAGCAGAACCTCTTTACAAAGGCCCTGAAGCAGCCACACCGGAAAAGCAGATTGAAATTATCAATCAGCTTGTAGCACAAAACGTTGCGGGTATCGCTATTGCAGCTAACGATGCAGACGCATTGCAACCTGCATTGACAGAAGCTATGGACGCAGGTATTAAGGTTATTTCACTTGACAGTGCTGTAAATAAAGATTCAAGACAAACTCATATTCAACAAGCTGATCCTGAAAAAATCGGCAGAGGACTAATTCAAGCGGCTTATGAAATGGTAGACGGTAACGGCGGTATTGCAGTATTGTCAGCTACTGCACAGGCTACAAATCAAAATCTATGGATTGAATGGATGAAAAAAGAATTAGAAGAAAATCCTGAAAAGTATGCAAATACACCACTTATAAAAGTTGCATACGGTGACGATGACCCGACAAAGTCAACATCAGAAACACAAGCACTTTTGACAGATTCATCAATTAAAGTTATCATTGCTCCGACAACGGTAGGTATGCTTGCTGCAGGTAAGGTATTGCAAGATAAACAGTCAGATGTAAAACTAACAGGTCTTGGCTTACCGTCAGAAATGGCTCCGTTTATCGAAGACGGTACTTGCCCTTGGATGTATCTATGGAATCCTGTTGATATAGGTTATTTGTCAGGTTACACAATGGATGCACTTGTAAAAGGCACAATTACAGGTGATGTAGGCGGTTCATTTAATGCCGGTGACCTTGGTGAAAAGAAAATTACAGAGGCTGCCGATGGCGGTACAGAAGTAATGCTTGGGGACCCATTCAAATTCGATACAGAAAACATTGCTGAGTGGAAAGAAGTTTATTGATTTTAGTTGATTACTGATTAATTGTATTATTTCCCCCCAAAAATGCCCCTTTTAATAAAGGGGCATTTTTTTGTTGACAAATATAATTCAGATAGAGTATAATTAATATGTTAATATAGTACAACATATTGATTGTACATTTCTGCAATTTGTACTTTTTTACTAAATGTAATAAAAACGGAGTTCGATATGAAAAAACATTCAAGACTTGTTGAAAGAGTTGTCAGACCATATTTGATTTTTATAGCTTTGATTTTAGCTGCGGCAATGATTGTAATGTACTTTTCTGTTGTGACAAAACTTAATTATGAGGCAGAAAATGCAGGAACAAAAATTGCGGAAACCATGGCTCGACAGGTCGACACATACATAGAAGAAATAGACGTACTTGCACAACAAGTGAAACGTCAACCTCGTATAATAAATATTTTTTATAACCTTAACAATACCAAAAATGATAAAAGTAATTTTTTCAATGATAACGTTTTGCTTGGAATTGACGTTTCATCTATCCTTAACGGATTGATTACTGATCGAAACGGTAATTTCAATATATCGGTCTATAACGGATACGGTGATTTTGTATCAAATCAAAATTACTTCATTGATAAAAAGAAATTTCAAAGCACTATGGAAAATATAAATTATGCCATAGAGTTAAATCAAATCGAAGAAAACGACGATAAAATAATAACTGCACCATCGGAAAATCCTTGGACGGAAAGTACAAGAGAATTTATAACTTTAAAAAAGAGTCTGAAAAATGATTATTCCGATACTGTTTGCGGTATAATTGAGGATAGAGCAAGCGTGGACAGGCTTGAACAAATGCTGCATACGGAAGATAATGCCGAGATTTTAATTTGCGACCGTTCAAACGGAAAAATTATATATCCGACCGTATATACAGAAAGAGAAAGAAGCGAGTATTCTTCGGCATTTGTCAATAATGCAAACTGGGAAATAATGATACGAACACCCGTAGCGAATACAAAGACAAATATAATATTTATTTTATCGGTTTTTGTGGTTTTGTATGCAATATTGTTGATGTTTGTATTCTTGATAAGCCGAACTATCGGAAAAGAAGTTATAAAACCGATTTCACAATTAGCAAATCACGTTTGCAAAATTGACGCACCGGATGATAAAATGGCTCACATCAACGATGATGCTATTGATGAAATAAAAGAGCTTGTGGACAGTTTTGAAAAAATGCTTGAAAGAATGAATAATTCGATTATTCAAGAGAAAAAAGCATATGCACTTGCTTTGCAGGCTCAAATGAATCCTCATTTTCTGTACAATATGCTGGCGGTAATCAGTTCTGCCGGAAGTGAGGCAGGATGTGACAGTGTTTCCACAATGTGCGTCGAATTATCTGATATGCTTAGATACGTTGCAGCATATCAAAAAGTTACTGTACCGCTTAAAGAAGAAATAATTCATACAAAAAATTATCTTGCATTGATGAAATCAAGATATGAGGATTATTTTTCTTATAAGATTGATGTTTCAGACGATTTGATGAACATTCCGGTGCCAAAATTGTTTATACAACCGCTTGCAGAAAACTGTTTTATACATGCTTTTAAAGAAAAAGAGCCACCATGGAATATTGATATAAAGATGGTAGGCACAAAAGATAGGTGGGAACTTATCATAAAGGATAACGGTTCGGGAATATCCGAAGAAAGAATTGCCGAAATAAAAGACAAAATAGATAAAGCATTAAATGAAAGACAAGTGGGAAATATCGGCGGATTGGGTATTGTAAATACAATAGTCCGTCTTACTATGACGCACAACAAAAATCTCAAATACGATATATATAACGATAACGGTATGGAAATAAAAATTGTTGTGGGGGAGTAAAAATATGTTTAAAGTGCTTATTGCTGAGGACGAGCCTCCGATTATGCGAATGATTAAATCAACTTTAGAATCGGTTGATTCCGATTTTAAAGTTACCGAATGTTGCATAAACGGAAAAAATGCCGTAGAAAAGCTAAAAAATGAAGATTTTGATATTGTTATTACTGATATTAAAATGCCGATTATGACAGGTATCGAACTTGCAGGCTGGATATATCAGAATAAACCCGATACAAAAGTTATAATTGTAAGCGGATATTCTGATTTTGAATATGCAAGGAAAGCATTGGAATATAAGGTGTTTGATTATTTGTTAAAGCCTATATCCAAAGATAAGGTGAGCGAGCTTACTCAAAGAATAAAAAGTGAAATTGCCGACAAAAACAAAATGTTTGACGAAAATAATACTATTGTAATTCTTGCATGTGCCGGTGCGTATTTGTTATATGGTTCGGAAGTTCTTCTTCCCGGCGAACGTTTTTGGACCGATTCGGGAATCGATACTTTTATGGATAATTTGCTTACAACTTCAGAAGAATATATTTTCTTTAACAGCAATATGCTTTCGGAACGTCTTATGGTTATAACCGCCGAAACGGAAGAAAGACAAGAAGCATTGATACACAAAATTTATGATGAATTTTCAACTAAAAATCTTCCCATGACTATTGTTTATCAAAAAGGTGTGTTGTTTAAAGATACAGGCAAATATTTTAGTAAACTTAGAGAACAACTCATAAAACATCTTATTCTAAACAAATCGCAATTATTGTGCTGTAATTCATTGTCGGACAGTTATGAAGATATATCACAGCCATATTCAAAAGCAGATGTCGACAGTATTGTTTTTGCAATAAAAAACAGAAACAATGATGAATTAAAAAACAAATTAACCGCCGTAATGAATAATATGATGTCCTCTGATTGTACACAAGAAGAAATAAACGGTTTTTTGAATATAATTTTGGATACTTACACATTGAATTATCCGAATCATATGAAGCGGAAAAATACAAGTGTAAAAAAAGAATTCGTCAATGCACTTGCAAGCTTTGTTTCATATGATGCGTTTATAGATGATATTATATCAATATTGGCAACATTGAGAAACGATAAACGTGATCCTGACAGATATGAACAGCTTGCAAATGAAGTGGAAGAATATCTGATTAATAATTATAATAAAAACATTACAAGCGATGTTCTATCAAAAGAATTCGGATTTGTACCGAGTTATATAAGCCGATTGTTTAAACGCCAAAAAGGTGTATCACCCAATGAATATGTAACTAAATACAGAATAGAAAAAGCAAAGAAATTAATCGAAGAAAATAATGATTTAAGAATAAAAGATATTGCCGACGCAGTCGGATTTAAAGAATCATACTATTTCTCAAAAACATTCAAACGTGAAACCGGTATGTGGCCGACCGAATATTCGGCAAGAGATAAATAAATTATATTGAAAGAGAGTGATACAAATGACAATTATACCAATATTTAAAAAGTGCCCGGTTTGCGGAAAAAAATATGTATGGAATCCTGATGTAGGCAAGATTATATGCCCATATTGTCATGGACTCGGCAAACCTAAAAAGACAAAAGATAAATAAATTCGGTTTTATATGGGGTGTGACTGTTATGAAAATTTTGAATTTTGGTTCGTGCAATATTGATTTTGTATATAATTTAGACCATATTGTCGCAATAGGAGAAACCGAAACAAGTAATTCAATGCAAGTATTTCCGGGTGGAAAAGGTCTTAACCAATCAGTCGCTTTAGCTAAGGCGGGTATGGAAGTTTATCACGCCGGTTGTATCGGAACTGACGGAAAAATGCTTACAGATGTTTTAGAGTCAAACGGTGTCGATATATCTAATATAAAAAAAGTAGACGAAAAAACAGGACACGCTATTATTCAAGTAAGCAGCAAAGGTGATAATTCGATTTTTCTTTATTCCGGCTCAAATGCAAAAATAACCGAAGAATTTGTTGATGAAGTGCTTGATAAATTTCATAAAGGCGATATACTTCTGCTTCAAAACGAAATAAATATGATAGACTATATCGTAGAAAAAGCATACGAAAAGGGAATGTGCATAATATTAAATCCGTCACCGTATAATGATAAAATAAAAAAGATTGATTTTAATATGCTTTCCTATATAATTCTGAATGAAGTAGAAATGTCGGAGCTTACTCAATGTGATAATCCAAAAGACGGTTTAAAATACTTTTCAAAGAATTATCCAAAACTAAAAATCGTTCTTACTCTCGGAAGTGAAGGAAGTATGTATAGTGATACCGAAAAAGTCGTTTTTCAGCCGTCATTTAAGGTTAATGCCATTGATACAACTGCCGCGGGAGATACATTTACAGGATACTTTTTTGCACAAACAGCAATGGGGAACACTGTTGAAAAATCCTTAAAAATTGCGTCAGTTGCATCAGCTATTGCAGTATCAAGAAAAGGTGCGTCTGTATCTATACCTATGTTAAACGAAGTTTTAGCGGCTGAAAATTCATTTCAAAGTTCTTAATCACATTTACCGCAATCACAGCACCCATTGCAAATAAGTTTACTGCTACAATGTTCGCAATTTTTGCGATAGTGGGGTACATATAATTCATTTTCGGGTATATCAAATCCGAAATTATCGCACAACTTAAATTTAATCGGTTTACCGATGTAATTCATACACGATTTATACGCCATTTCGCTTTGTGTAGATTTTTTCGGTATACGATATTTTTTACCGTCTTTTATAAAATAAGTACCCGTTTCAATAAAGCAAAATGTGACATTATGCGATACACATTCTTGACGTAATGATTTTACCCAATCAAAATTACAAGGACGTGAACCGTCGTAATTTTCTCCACCACATACTACACGTTCTATCTGACCGCTTTGCAGATATTTTTCGATACTGATAGGACCGATAAATGGAGCACACATTATTCCTTTGTGTTTAAACGGTAAATCAAGTAATAGCGGAATACGTTCATCGGCACGTTTTTGATTTTCGGCGGTAACATTAAAAAATACATTTTCCCAACCGTTGCCCCAATCTGACGGAAGGCATTTATGCACTCTCTCGGGACGTTTTGTAAGCAAATAAAATTTTACGTCACTGCGTTGTTTTATAATATCCCATACTTCTTCACGCCACTTGTCAGCCTCTTCTAAAAAGAAATCTGACGTCATACATACGCGAATAAGCTCACCGCTCTGCACTTTATAATTGCCGTAACGGTCTTTTTTCAGAGGATAGTCAAATCCTGATTTTGTTTTATAAATATCCGAGCCGCTTTTGTCACGAACACGGTCTAAAAAATACATATAGCAATTTTGGCAACCCTCACTGCATTTCACGCAACCGTGCCACGGATTCCATATATCGTGCATTATATCACTTCCTGACATCTTTTATAACTTTATAAATATCTTCATCTAAATATATTGATTGTTTTTCTATTTCCTCTGGGCATACCGACTCGCCTTTATTAATGCAGACGTATATTGAATTTTTGTTGTCCGATACCATTCTCCAAAGCTGATATTTTATAATTGCGGGTGTGTTGTAGCCTACACCTAATTCCAAGAATACAATATTTTGACCTTTTCTTGTTCGTAAAAAATTGTCATATCTCTCCGCCGCATTATGCCAGCCTTCATCTTGCACAAAGCTGTTGTCACAGCGCAAGTTTGTTGTTAATGGTTTTTTGCAATGCGGACATAACGGAATTAATTCCGTAGGAATTTTCATATTCGATTGACTTTTATACATTTGCTTAATTCTATCTTCATTATCAAAGGTTTCATTACAACATGGAGTAGGGCATTGAAGTAAACCGTAGTCGCCTTGAGTGTAAAATAGGCGTTTTTTATCAAAACAAGCTTTCTGAAAACAATGGTCCACGTTAGTGGTAATAACAAAATAATCTTTACCGTTTACCAAACTCAAAATCATATCATATAAATTATTCGGTATATCCATATAGCGGTTGATGTAGATGTATCTGCTCCAATACGCCCAGTATTCTTCAAGTGTTTCAAACGAGTAAAATCCGCCCGAATACATACCTGTAAAGCCGTATTTCTGCTTAAAATCAGAAAAATATTTTTCAAAGCGTTCGCCTGCATAAGTAAAACCAGCCGCAGTTGAAAGCCCTGCACCTGCACCGATTACAACAGCATCGGCTTTATCAAGTTTTTCTTTCAAACGAATTATCTCATCTGAGTAATTTTTCGTAGATTTTTTTGTCGGTATCCTTAAAAACATTAAAAATCACCATTTCCAATTCAGAATGTTTCAAATAGTCTTTCGCTGTTTCAACGGCTATTTGTGCGGCAATATCATTTGGAAAATGAAATTCACCTGTTGATATACAACAAAAAGCTATTGATTTTACACCGTTAGATTCAGCCAACTCAAGACAAGAACGATAACAACTTGCCAAAAGTTTGCGGTGTTTATCGGTAAGATGTCCGTATACAATAGGACCGACCGTATGAAGAATGTAATCACAAGGCAAGTTGTATGATTTTGTTATCTTCGCAGCACCGGTCTGTTCCTTGTGACCTTGTAGCTTCATAATGCGATTACATTCCAATCTAAGCTGAACACCCGAAAACGTATGAATTGCATTATCAATACACTTGTGGCAAGGCACAAAGCAACCGAGCATTGCACTGTTTGCGGCATTTACTATTGCACCGCATTTTAATGTTGTTATATCGCCTTGCCAAAGGTATAATTTGTTTGATATTGCTTGTAAATCATATGCGTCGGTTATGTTAATTTCCGTCAATCGTTCTTGCAAATAATCATCTTGTAGCTTTATAAATTCGCTACTAATTTGTTTCGGTTCTCTGACGTTTACAAGAGAACGGAATAAATTAAATTTTTCTTCAGAATTTTTGGGGATAACTATATTGCAATATCTGTTGTCCTCACTTATCAGATGATTAATAAGAAAATCAAGTCTTTCATTCTGTGTCATATTATCACCTCTGAAATGATTATAACGTGTTTTTGGTATTATAACAAGTAGGTACTTTTAAGTAACTATCAAAAAAGTCTTTACCGTATGGCAAAGACTTTTTGAATTTACTGTGCTTTATAGAATTTTAATTTAACAAGACCATTGTAAATTTTTGTACCCATAGGAAGCTGTTTGATTTCGTCTTCTGAAAGAATTTTTAGCATAAACACCGTAAAGAAATATACAACAGCCGCAATCGCTATTGCAATTACAGTGGAAATTAAATTACCTATAAATCCAGATGGGCATACAAGCATTGAAAGCTTATAAACACCGACTGCAACAACGCCCATAACAACACCTGCTATAATCGGTTTTACGATATATTTCATTGGCTTGATGTTAAGTTTGCAGTTCTTTGCAAGAACAACAAAGCATATTGCACATGATATGAACTGACAAGCAATAGAGCTTATTGCCGCACCGTAAATATTGATTGACGGTATTCTTATAAGTACAATATTTAATATAATTTTCGCTATACATCCAAACAACAAGCTGATTGCAGGGACATAAACTTTTCCAAGACCTTGAAGCGAGCCTGTCATAGTTTGTGCAAGTGCCGCAAATATAAGCGATACCGAAACAAGCTGTAAAAGCTCAAAACCGCTCGAAGTGCTGAAATACAATATTTTATAAATCGGCTCAGCAAGAGTTATCAAACCTATTGCGCAAGGCAAGATAATTAATATTGAAATGAGCAATGAATAGTTTATCTTTGAAGAGGCCTCTTTATAATCTTTTACCGCCAACGCACCTGCGATTGACGGAACAAGAACTGTTGCAAAAGCGAAGTTTACCGCCAAAGGCATATTGTAAAGTGTATCACTCTTTGATAGAAGTCCCGATAATCTTGCAATTTCCTGGTTAAGTTGCTCGGCGGTCGGATTTATAATATCGCCGACGTTGCCATGTGCCGGAATTAATGATGCAAATGCAACTTCAATACCACGACTTATTGTTGCTGTGTCGATAACTCTGTTTATAGCTGTAATGATAGAGCCAAGCGAAATCGGAATACTTATCATAAGAATACTCATCATAAGATGTCTGCCTGAAATCTTAATTGTTTCGCCTTTTGATTCTTCAATATGCTCCTTGATACCGCTTTTACGTTTACAATAGAAGTATACCAAGTAAAGCATACTAAGCGCAGTTGCAACAGATGTTGCAAAGTTAGCCCAAGATGCCATAATTGCAGGTGCAAGACCGATTGAAAGGTATACAAACACGATAGTAAGTGTACATTTTAAAATCTGTTCAAGTACCTGTGAATTACTTGTTGCTTTCATATTCTTCATACCTGTGAAATATCCTCTGATTACGGAAGATACACAAACGAAGAACAGTGACGGTGCAAGCGCACGCATTACATATTGAGAGCCGTCAATTTTAATTATATGCTGTGCAAAAATATCCGCACCAAAGAACAGAACCGCAGTCGTTACAAGACCTATTATTGAGAACAGCAATAAAGCCGTTTTGAAAATCTTATGTGCACCTTTGTAATCGTCAAGTGCAACACGTTCGGAAACCATTTTTGAAATTGCATTAGGTATTCCGACAGATGAAATTGCAAGCAGTAGGGTATAAATCTGAAATCCTACATTATAAAATCCCAGTCCCTCGTCACCGAAACCGTCAATGTTTGTTATTACAATTCTGTAAACCATACCAAGAACTTTTACAAGCACTTGTGAAATAAGAATTATAGTAACATTATTCATAAACGATTGAGTGTTTTCTTTGTTTTGTTTACTCATTATATTCCTCCTAATTTAATGTTCATATTGTCATATTATAAAACTAAATACGGATTTAATCAAGTATTGTCATAAAAAAATAAAGTAATTGTATAGAAATAAGTCAAAAATCGGCATTTTGACTTGACACAAAGCTGATATAAGGGTAAAATATAATAAGTATGTAAATTTATATGGAGGAATAGACATGGATACAATGCAAGGTTTAAAACGTACTCACTATTGCGGAGATGTTGAAGGAATCGGCAATGAAGTTGTAGTAGGCGGTTATGTACAAAAAGTAAGAGATTTGGGAAATCTTATTTTTATAGATTTAAGGGACAGAACAGGTATAGTTCAGCTTGCTTTTGATGATTCGACAGACAGAGAAATATTTGAAAAAGCGTCTGATTGCCACAGCGAATATGTACTTATGGCAAAAGGTGTTGTTCGTGAAAGAGAAAGCAAGAATACAGCAATTAAAACAGGTAATATTGAAATTGACGTAAAAGATTTGAGAGTGTTGGCAAAGGCTCAGACACCTCCTTTTGAAATTGTTGACGATACTAACGTAAACGAAGAATTAAGATTGAAATATCGTTATCTTGACCTTAGAAGAAAGGTTTTACAGGATAACTTGATTATGAGAAGTAAGATTGCAAAAGTTGCAAGAGATTATTACTATGAAAACGGCTTTATAGAAATCGAAACACCGATGATGATTAAGTCAACTCCTGAGGGTGCAAGAGATTATCTTGTTCCGTCAAGAGTACATCACGGAAAGTTTTACGCACTTCCGCAGTCACCTCAAATGTACAAGCAACTTTTGATGATTGCAGGATTTGACAGATATATTCAGCTTGCAAGATGTTTCAGAGATGAAGACTTAAGAGCAGACAGACAGCCGGAATTTACGCAAATTGACCTTGAAATGTCATTCGTTGATGTTGAGGATATTCTTGAAATGAACGAAGGCTTTATACAAAGATTGTTTAAGGAAGTTCTTGATGTTGACGTAGAATTACCGCTTCCAAGACTTACTTATAAAGACGCTATGGAACGTTACGGCTCAGATAAGCCTGATACTCGTTTCGGTATGGAAATATGCGATATTTCAGAACTTGTTAAGAATTGCGGTTTCGGCGTGTTCACTTCGGCTATCGAAAACGGCGGCTCGGTAAGAGCAATCGTTGCAAAAGACGCGGCAAAGACGCTTACAAGAAAAGAAATCGACAAGCTTACAGAATACGTTAAGGGAATAGGCGCGAAAGGTCTGGCATTTGTTCGTTGGGTTGATGATGAACCGACTTGTGCATTTGCAAAATTCTTGGGCGAAGGTGAACTTGACGCAATATTAAATAAAGTAGGTGCTCAAAAGGGTGACGTTGTACTTATCGTTGCAGATAAGAATAAAGTAACCCTTCCTGTACTTGGCGCACTTAGATTAAAGGTTGCAAAGCAACTTGATATAATTCCTGAAGGATTTAACTTCCTTTGGATTACTGAATTCCCATTCTTTGAATATGACGAAGATACAGATTCTTGGCTTGCTATGCACCATCCGTTTACAATGCCTATGGACGAGTGTATTCAATATCTTGATACTGATCCGGGTAAAGTTACGGCTAAGGCATATGACCTTGTCCTTAACGGTACAGAGCTTTCAAGCGGTTCAATCAGAATTACAGATTATGAACTTCAACAAAAAATGTTCCAGGCACTTGGGCTTTCTGATGAAGAAATCGAGGCTAAATTCGGTTTCCTTGTAGAGGCATATAAATACGGTGCCGCACCTCACGGCGGTATGGGTATCGGTCTTGACAGACTTGCAATGATTATGACTGGTAACGACAGTCTAAGAGATGTAACTGCATTCCCTAAGGTACAAAATGCGTCAGAACTTATGTCGGGAGCTCCTAATGTTGTTGACGAAGAACAATTACAGGAACTTTCGATAAGCATAATACCTGAAAAGAAAGAAAATTAATAATGTGTTCATAATAATTTAATAACGTTATTGTATAATAACCTTAAAATAGGAGCCGAATTTTCAGCTTCTAAGACTGTCGATAAATTGTCCGGAACGTGCAGAAGTATTATTCAAATTTGTATGATTTAATTTATCAAAAAATAGCAGGCAAGCCTATATTGATAGGCTTGCCTATGCACTTTTTGAAAAAATAAACTCTGCTGTACAAATGTACGCTGACGAGTTCGTTTTTTTTAAATCCGAACTGATTTCTCGGCAGTCTGCAAATTAATCTGTGAAACGGAGAGTTTTAAGTGATTACTATTTCAAACTTAACAAAAAAATACGGTGATAAATATGCACTCGACAATATTAGTTTTAATGTAAAAAAAGGTGAAGTTCTTGGTTTTTTAGGCCCTAACGGTGCGGGAAAATCAACAACTATGAATATTATCACCGGATATATTTCATATACAGACGGCTCTGTTAATATTGACGGCTATGATATTTTAGAAAATCCTATTGAAGTGAAAAAGAAAATAGGATACTTGCCTGAAATACCACCGCTTTATCTTGATATGGTAGTGTGGGATTATCTTGAATTTGTATATGAATTGAAGAAAATCAAGACCGAGGACGAAAAGAGTCATATACAGCAAGTTATTGATATGGTGAAGATTGATAATGTTAAAAACAGAAAAATTGCGAATTTGTCAAAAGGCTATCGACAAAGAGTGGGACTTGCAGGTGCTTTAATCGGCGATCCCGAAATTCTTATACTTGACGAACCGACAGTTGGTCTTGATCCTAAGCAGATTATCGAAATAAGAAATGTTATTAAGGAACTCGGAAAAGAAAAGACTGTAATTTTAAGTTCGCATATATTAAGCGAAATAAGTGCAGTCTGTGACAGAGTAATTATTATAAATAAAGGCAAATTTGTTGCAGAAGATACACCGAAAAATCTTTCGGACAAGCTTGGTGACAATAAAAAAATGCTGTTCAGAATATCAGGCGATAGGGAAAAAGCCGAAAACATCCTAAATTCATTTGACGGTATATCGAATGTAACCTGTGTTTCGTCTGAAAATGATTCATATGATTTTGAATTTGATAACGCAATGGCGGCAGAAGAAAAGAAAAAACTGTTCTTTGCATTTGCAGAAAATGAAATACCGATATTAATGCAAAAAGAAATCGAGCCGTCTTTGGAGGATATATTCTTAAAACTTACTGACAATGCGTCAGAAAAGGAGGAAAATACAAATGAAAGCGATATTTAACAGAGAATTCAATTCGTATTTTACATCAATGCTCGGTTATGTATTTTTAACTATTTTTCTTCTTTTAACAGGAGTAATGTTCTATGTTGTAAATATCAGATTTATGACTGCAAGAATGACTAATTTCTTTTCAATCGTCAATAACTGGGCGTTGTTCTTGTTGCCGTTATTGACAATGAGATTGTTCTCAGAGGACAGAAAGCAAAAGACAGACCAATTATTACTGACCTCACCTATATCTACAAAAGAAATAGTTTTCGGTAAGTATCTTGCGGCATTTGGAATATTTATGGTAGGTGTGCTTATAACACTTATTTATCCTGTTATATTAGCGTTTACGGGTAATTTGCCGATTGCGGAAACAATAAGCTGTTATGTCGGCTTTATACTGCTATGTTCGGCAATACTTGCTATCGGTGCGTTTATGTCATCTATTACGGAAAGTCAGATTGTCGCTGCAGTTGCCACTTACGGTGTATTGATTTTCACATTGCTTTTAGGCTCGGTTGCGTCAAACGTTTCAAACGAAATAATTGTAAAAATTCTTTTGTGGTTATCGCCTGTACAAAGATTTTCGGATTTTACTCTCGGAATCCTTAACTTTGAACCGATAATTTATTATTTTAGCATCACCGGTCTGTTCTTATTCTTTACCGTTATGGTATTTGAAAGACGCAGAATGAGATAGGAGGATATGTAATGAATAACGTAAAAAAATATAAATTTGTATCTTCCGTTGCTATTGCAATAGCGGTTGTTTTGGTTATTGTTGTAAACGTATTTGTCAGCGTGCTTAACAACAAATTACCTTTAAAAATCGACCTTACGTCAAATAAAATGTATGAACTTTCAGATAAAACAAAAGAGTATCTTAAAAATTATGATACTCCTGTTGATATATATATTCTTGCCGGTGAATCGGAACAAGACGGAAATATTCGTACGGTGCTTGATAAATATGCCGCCGCAAATAAAAATATCAATGTTACAAATATTAATATGACATCTAACCCGACTTTTGGCAAGAAATACGTTACTGACGGCAAAAGTCTGCAATCAAATTCTGTCATTGTTGACGGCGGAGATAAGTTTAAAACATATACTATGACTGAATTGTACGGAGTAAATGCACAAACAGGACAGTATACATCACTTAATGTTGAAAATAAAATAACTTCGGCACTAAAGTATGTATCAAGCGAAACACAACAAAAGGCATATCTAATAAAAGGACATAATGAGATAGCTGTTGACGGTGCAAAAACTAAACTTGAATCAGAAAACTTTGAAGTCGGAGAAGTTAATACATTGACCGAGGATATACCGTCAGACGCAAATATGTTGATTGTTGCAAAACCGACGGCCGATTTTTCAAAAGAAGAAATCACAAAACTTGATTCTTATTTGCAAAAAGGCGGTAATATACAAGTTTATCTTGATGTAGATTCAAAAAATCTTACTAACTTGTATGACTATCTAAAATCATCATGGGGCATAGGTGTAAGCGATAACCTTGTAATTGAAACAGACACATCAAAATCCGTTTCGTTGAGCGGAAGTTCGATGAGTCTTGTCGTGCCGAACGTAAAATCATATGAATTTACCGACAGTATAATAGACAATCAAAGAACTTTGGCATATTTCCCATATTCAAGATTGATAACTCAAGAATTTGAATCAAATGGCGATATATCTGTTACACCTGTTTTGACAAGTTCAGAAAAAGCATACACGACTTCAAATTATGAAAATGTTTCAAAAGTCGGCGGCGAGCAGGACGGTGAATATCCGGTCAGCGAACTTTCGGTAGATGCAAAACACGCCTCATCAGTTTATGTATCGGGAAATACTATGCTTTTAACCATAGACGAAACAACACTTACAAATAATTACGGACTTGCAAACTATGATTATTTTATGAATTTGACCAACTTTATGATAGGTAACGAAGAAAGCTTTACTGTAGATGAAAAAACACTTGTAAACAATGTTATTACATTATCTGATTTAGGTCAAAAAATTATTTTTGCATTTGTTGTAATTATAATACCGATTACCGTATTAATAATCGGACTTGTAATTTGGATAAAAAGGAGAAATCTATGAGTAAAACAACGAAAAGCATAATTATAGCCGCGTCAGTGATTATAGTGCTTATTGTCGGAACGATTGTTATAAGTAATATTGACACGTCAAAAGATAATAATGTTGATACAACCGATGATTTATACAGTATCTATTCAGCTGATACAACCGATATTTTATCTGTAAAGTCAGAGAGTGAAAACGGTACAATTACAGTAAAAAGTATAGGCGATTCGGAATGGTCCGTAAATGATATGGATGCGTCTGAAATAGATTCTTCAAAAGCCGGTGCGCTTGTCGGTACAATTTCAACATTGTCCTCAAAAAACAAGATTGAAGAAAATCCGGTTGATTTATCACAATACGGACTTGACAATCCGCAAGTCACTGTTACAGTTGAAAAGAAAAACGGTCAGATTGATAAAATGATTATTGGTGATTTAAGTCCGACACTCGGAGAATATTTTGTGATGAAAGACGGCGATAATACTGTCTATACAATGTATGATTTTAAAGTTGATACTTTAAAAAAGCCTATCAGCTATTATAAAGAATTCAATCGTTTCAACATTAATATTGACAATATTAATGACATTAAAATTGTCCGCAGTGATGAAACTATTGAAATCAGAATATTAAGCAATATAAATAACAACACAAATAATGTATGGGAAATGGTACAGCCGTATAAGAGCGGTGCCAATGATGACTATATCGATAACAAAATACTTGCTCCGATAGAGGAAATTTCACTTACTACACCGATTGAAAATGCTGACGGCGGTTTCAGTGAAAAGTCGCCTGTTTTAATGATAACCGTTAAGCCTTACGACAATTCAACAGGCAAATACGGCGAAGAATATACCGAAACACTTACAATAGGTCGCACAGAAGGTGATATGACTTATGTAAAATATAAGGAACAGGTATTTAAAGTGTCATCGGACATTATATCTTTTGCAAATGACTCGTCATACAACATTGTAAGTAAATTGCAGGCACTTGTTGATATTTCGGAAGTTAAGAGTGTAACGGTAGAGTATAACGGAGCAGAACATACGATTGACATAACTCATAACGATTCGGATATGACTTTTGTGCTTGACGGTCAAAAGGTTGATACAAAGATAACACAAGCAATATACAAGAGCATTGTCGGTTTGGCGGTTGACGGAGTATATAAAGACGAAACACTCGGCGATACCGTTATGAAAATAAAATATAAAGGTATCAAGAGCAGTTCTGATACAGAAATCGAATTTAAGAGTATTGATGATTTGTACTGTGCTTTAATCCGCAACGGTAAAACAGAATTTACAATCAAGAAAAGTAAGCTTAATGAATTTATGGATTTATTCAATACTTATGTTGAAAATCCGGAAAAGCAAGGAGATTAATTATGGAGAATTTATGGAATGACGTGATTCCTTATTGGAACGAAGAATTTATAGAAGCTGATGAAACAGCGGTAAGAAAACCGACTATAACGGCATATCCTGCAAATTCAAAAGGTGCTGTTATTATTTTTCCGGGTGGTGGCTATGTAATGAGAGCCGACCACGAAGGTACTGCATATGCTAAGTGGTTGCAGTCAATCGGTCTTACTGCATTTGTGGTTGAATACAGAGTTGCACCGTACAAACATCCGGCAGAAATAAGTGACGCAATGCGTGCTGTTAAATATGTCAGATATTACGCCGACAAATACGGCATTGATAAGGATAAAATTGCAGTTATGGGTTCAAGTGCCGGCGGACATTTGGCGGCCTCTGTTTCTGTTCATTATGATAAGAAAATGTATGAAGATACAGATGAAATAGATAAAGAAAGCTGTAAGCCTAATGCGACAATTTTGTGTTACCCTGTAATAGATATGTTTGAATACAGACATGACGGTTCAAGACAAAACTTGATAGGCGAAAGAGCATTACACTCTGATAAAGAGCTTATGTCGCTTTATAAACACGTCACACCTAATACACCGCCTACATTTATATGGCATACATCATCAGACCAGGCAGTACCGGTAGAAAATTCTTTGATGTACGCTGACGCACTGAGCAAAGTGCAAGTTCCGTATGAAATGCACATATACCCGATCGGTTCTCACGGTTTGGGCTTGGCAGACAGTATGCCACACGTTGCACAGTGGAAAGATTCTCTTGAAAAATGGATAAAACTTAATGATTTAATTTAAGTAACTAATGTCACAATAAGTCAGTATCGGCTTGTTGTGACATTTTTTTATATGTGTAAAATGTCAAAATACAAAAAAATACATTTAAAAAGACTATACAAAACGAAATGAGTGTGATATAATAAATGTTATATAATTAACAAGGGGTTTAGAGGACATGAGTGAAAATGAAAAGAAAGTTCCTACGGTCGTAGTTAAACGTCTGCCACGCTATTACAGATATTTGGGCGAACTTTTAAAGCAGGATATAAAGCGTATTTCCTCAAATGCACTTAGCGTAAAAATGAACGTGACTGCATCACAAATCAGACAGGATTTTAACTATTTCGGCGGTTTCGGTCAGCAGGGGTACGGCTATAATGTCGAACATCTTTATAACGAAATCGGTGATATATTAGGACTTAATGACGGAGATACTACTGTTATAGTCGGAGCCGGTAATCTTGGCAGAGCATTGGCAAGTCACGATACGTTTGAAAAAAGAGGCTTTAAACTTGTAGGAATTTTTGATAATGACATTAATATAATCGGTACAAAAATCAACGGTATAGAAGTTATGTCAATAGATAAGCTCGAGGATTTTTTGAATTCGCATAGAGTTGACATCGGAATTCTTACCGTACCGAAAGCGGCAGTAATGGAAACGGCTGAAAAATTAGTTAATTGCGGAGTTAAAGGTCTTATGAACTTTTCGTATACCGAACTTAAATTCGATAAGGACGTAGCGGTGGAAAACGTTCACCTTTCAGATCCGCTCATGACATTGTCATACAAAATCAAGCAAAATCAGAATTAAGGTGTTATAATTATGAGAGTTATCGCATTTGTAGGGCCGAGTGGAACAGGAAAGAGTTACAGAAGTGTTATGGTTTCGCAGCAATATGGAGCTGACGCTATAATTGATGACGGCTTGCTTATTTCTCACGGAAAAGTTATAGCCGGCACATCTGCCAAAAAAGAACCGACAAAAATTGCGTCTGTTAAACACGCACTTTTTATGAATCCGTCGCAGGTAAATGAAATAAAAAAAGTTCTGAAAAGGAATAAGATTAAGTGCCTTATGATTTTGGGTACATCTGACGGAATGGTAAATAAAATTGCTAAAAATATCGGTGTTCATGAGATTGAACAAATTATAAGAATAGAGGATGTTGCAACACCCGAAGAAATGAATATGGCACTTAGAATGCGTACAGTTGAAGGGAAACACGTTATTCCTGTTCCGACATTTGAAATAAAGAAGGAATTTTCAGGATATTTCTTGCATCCGTTAAGAAGATTTCAAAAAAATCTTGATTCGGAAATAACAACTGCCGAGGCTGATAAATCAATCGTAAGACCCACATTCAGTTATATGGGTGACTATATTATCTCAGATAATGTTATAAATTCAATAGCAATACATGAGGCACAAAAGATTGACGGACTAATTAAGGTGCAAAATATAAACCTAAGAAAAACAGGACACGGTGTACATATAGATATGACAGTCATTTTACAATATGGCTGTGATATTTTTTCTGTATGTAAAAATATTCAGCTTGCAGTCAGAAATAATGTTGAACAATATACGTCGATAAATGCAAGAAGAATAAATATACTTGTTAAAAATCTAAGGAAATAACCATTAAGAAGGGGAAGCTGTATGGATAAATTTGAACTTGTTTCTGAATTTAAACCACAAGGAGATCAGCCGCAGGCAATTCAAACACTTGTTGACGGAATAAAAAAAGGCGAGAAATGCCAAACTTTGCTCGGTGTAACAGGTTCGGGAAAAACTTTCACTATGGCAAATGTCATTGCACAAGTGAACAAACCTACTATTGTGCTTGCTCATAATAAAACCCTTGCCGCACAGCTTTGCAGTGAATTTAAAGAATTTTTTCCAAATAACTGTGTTGAATTTTTCGTGTCGTATTACGATTATTATCAACCGGAGGCATATATTCCGCAAACCGATACGTTTATCGAGAAAAATTCACTGACCAATGATGAAATAGATAAACTACGTCACAGTGCCACATTTGCTTTGCTTGAAAGAAAGGACGTTATAATCGTAGCAAGTGTATCTTGCATATACGGTTTGGGCGATCCTGAAGATTATAAAAATCTTATGCTTTCTTTGCGTGTAGGAATGGTAAAAGACAGAGATGAGCTTCTAAAAAAACTTGTTTCAATGCAATATGAAAGAAATGATATTAACTTTGTCAGAAACAAGTTTCGCGTCAGAGGTGACGTGGTGGAAATATTTCCGTCCAATAACGGTGAAAACGCTATTCGTGTCGAGTTTTTCGGCGACGAAATAGAACGTATTTGCGAAGTAAACGTAGTTACAGGTGAAATTGTAGGTGTAAGGCAACACGCAGTTATATCTCCGGCCTCTCATTATGTTACAACCAACGAAAAAATGATTGCGGCACTTGCCGGAATTGAGGCTGAAATGCGTGAACAGGTTAAGTATTTCAAAGAACGTGATTTACTTATCGAGGCACAAAGAATTGAACAGCGTACAATGTACGATATAGAAATGATGCAGGAAATAGGATTTTGTCAAGGTATAGAAAACTATTCAAGACATATAAGCGGTCGTGCTCCGGGAAGTGCACCGTATACGTTGCTTGACTATTTTCCTGACGATTATCTTATGATTATAGACGAGTCACACGTTACAATACCGCAGGTGCGTGCGATGTATAACGGTGACAGAGCCAGAAAAGAAACGCTTATTAAATACGGTTTCCGTTTGCCGAGTGCGGCTGATAACAGGCCTTTGAAATTTGAAGAATTTGAAGATAGATTAAATCAGGTAATATTCACAAGCGCGACACCGTCAGATTATGAAAAAGAACATTCAACGGTTGTTGCGGAACAGGTTATCAGACCGACAGGACTTCTTGACCCTAAAATAACAATTAAACCTACCGAAAATCAAATTGATGACCTTATCGGTGAAATTAATAAGCGTACCGAACAAGGTTTTAGAACGCTTGTGACAACGCTTACAAAACGTATGGCGGAGGATTTGACCGATTATCTTACCGGTGTAGGTATTAAAGTTCGTTATATGCACTCCGATATATCGACAATCGAACGTGCGGAAATTATCAAAGATTTGCGTATGGGTGAATTTGATGTACTTGTCGGAATTAACCTTTTAAGAGAAGGACTTGATATACCCGAAGTTGCACTTGTTGCGATACTTGACGCGGATAAAGAAGGTTTCTTAAGAAGTGAAATGTCACTTATTCAGACTATCGGCCGTGCCGCGCGTAACAGTGAGGGACAAGTTATTATGTATGCCGATACGGTTACAAAATCAATGAAAAAGGCGATTGACGAAACAGACAGACGTCGAGGTATTCAGCAGAAGTTTAATGAAGAACACGGCATAATACCAAAGACAATTAAGAAAGACATCAGAGATATTATAGAATCATTAAAGCCTATTGAGGACGATACCGAAACCGCAGAAGAAAATATCATAAATTACGAAAAGACCATTGCCGAGCTTCAGGCTAAGATGATTAAAGCGGCTGAAAATCTTGAATTTGAAGAAGCCGCGGCTTTGCGTGACAGAATACGAAAATTAGAAAAAGAAATGAGTGAATAAAATGGATTATGAGCTTAAAAATAAGCTTGTTAAGATAATTTCAAAAAATATTCTCACTCCTGTTATATATATGATTGAAAACGATAATCTACTTGATTTTATATGTTTTTGTGATAGAAATATAAAAATGCAGGAAATATATAATGTAGAACAGCAAATAAAAGAGGTTACAAACAAAAATGTTGAGATAATCGACATTCGTGAATTCGGCGAATCGGAAAGAATTGAAGTGATAAATCAAGCGACTTTAATTTATTCCGAACATCCGCTGATCGAAAAAATATTTGCTCAATCAATGATGGAAGATTTTAAAATTGCTATGGATGAAAGAAAGGACGTTCAGCAGAGATATAAAGAATGCGGAACGTGCTATTTACAGTAAAACAGAGGTAAATCAATGGAAAAGGATATTATAATTAAAGGCGCAAGAGAGCATAATCTTAAAAATATCGATGTAAAAATACCGCGAGAAAAGCTTGTCGTACTTACGGGACTTTCGGGCTCCGGTAAATCATCTCTGGCGTTTGATACAATTTATGCAGAGGGACAAAGAAGATATGTAGAGTCACTGTCGTCATATGCAAGAATGTTTCTCGGTCAAATGGAAAAGCCTGATGTAGATTATATTGACGGTTTGTCGCCTGCAATCAGCATCGACCAAAAAACAACATCAAAAAATCCACGTTCAACAGTCGGTACAGTTACCGAAATATACGATTATTTAAGACTTTTGTATGCCAGAATCGGTATACCGCATTGCCCTAAATGCGGTAAAGAGGTTCAAAGACAGAGTATAGACCAAATTGTTGACAAAGTTATGTCATTGGGCGAAGGTACAAAAATTCAAATTCTTGCGCCTGTTATACGCGGTAAAAAAGGTGAGCATAAAAAAGTATTTGAAAATGCAAGAAAAAGCGGATATGTGCGTGTAAAGGCTGACGGTGAACAATATGATTTAAGTGAGCCGATAGAGTTAAAGAAAACGCAAAAGCACAACATAGAAATTATCATAGACAGATTGATTATTCGTGAAAATATTGTTCAGAGACTTACCGATTCACTTGAAACAGCCATTGCATTGACAGGTGATGTTGTGCTTGTCGAGGTTATCGGCGGAGAGATTATGTCTTTCAGTCAGAATTTTGCGTGTGATGATTGCGGTATCAGCTTGCAGGAGCTTACTCCGAGATTGTTTTCTTTCAATAATCCATACGGTGCGTGTGATAATTGTGACGGTTTGGGTGCGTTGTCTAAAATCGACCCAGACCTTGTTATAGCAGACGAAAATTTAAGTATAATAAACGGTGCTATTTCAGCGACAGGCTGGGCAAATGCAAATAAAAAAGATTCGATGGCTTATATGTATTTTACAGCCCTTGCAGATTACTACGGATTTGATGTAAATACACCGTATAAAGATTTGCCGAAAGATATACAAAACATTATTCTTTACGGAACAGGCGATACAAACATTCCTATGAATTATGAACGCAGTTACGGCAGCGGTAAATACAGTGCACCGTTTGAAGGCGTTATAACAAACCTTGAAAGACGTTATAATGCCAACACATACGATTATGTAAAGAACGACATTGAACGTTACGTCAATGACGTAACTTGTCCGAAATGTCACGGTGCAAGACTTAATGATGAAGTGCTTGCGGTTACAATTAACGGAGTTAATATATATGAATTTACAACTATGTCTATCCAAAAAGAAATGGATTTTGTAAATTCATTGGAACTTACTGACCGTGAAAAAATGATTGGCGAACAGATTTTGAAAGAAATCAAGGCAAGACTTAAATTCTTGCTTGACGTAGGTCTTGATTATCTTTCATTGTCACGTTCGGCAGGGACTTTGTCGGGTGGTGAGGCACAGAGAATACGTCTTGCAACTCAAATAGGCTCGGGACTTATGGGAGTGTTGTATATTCTTGACGAGCCGAGTATCGGACTTCATCAACGTGACAATGACAGACTTATCGAAACACTTAAACATCTTCGTGATTTGGGTAATACGGTAATCGTTGTTGAACACGACACCGATACAATGTATGCCGCAGATTATATTGTTGACATCGGTCCGGGAGCAGGTGTAAACGGCGGTGAACTCGTAGGAGAGGGTACCGTTGAAGATTTGATTAAATCACCTCGTTCAATAACGGGTAAATATCTTAGCGGTGAACTTAAAATTGAAGTACCTAAGGAACGCAGAAAACCGACGGGTTGGATTGAAGTGCGTGGTGCAAAAGAAAATAATCTTAAAAACATCAATGTAAAAATACCGACAGGTGTTATGACTTGTGTCACAGGTGTTTCGGGTTCGGGTAAGTCGTCATTGGTAAATGAAATACTTTACAAAAAACTTGCTCACGTTTTAAATCGTGCAAGAACTCATGCCGGCGCACATAAAGAGATAAAGGGCATAGAACAGCTTGACAAAATCATTGATATAAACCAGTCACCGATTGGAAGAACACCACGTTCAAATCCGGCAACATATACAAATGTTTTCGGTGATATTCGTGAAGTCTTTGCATCTACAAATGAGGCAAAAGTGCGTGGTTATAAATCAGGACGTTTTAGCTTTAACGTAAAAGGCGGACGTTGTGAAGCTTGTAGCGGTGACGGTATAAAGAAGATAGAAATGCACTTTTTGGCGGATATATTTGTTCCTTGCGAGGTATGTAAGGGTAAGAGATATAACAGAGAAACTCTTGAAGTTAAATACAAGGGCAAAAATATTTATGAAGTGCTTGAAATGACGGTTGATGAGGGTGTTGAATTTTTTGGAAACATTCCGAAGATAAAGAGAAAACTTGAAACTTTACAGGAAGTCGGTCTTGGATATATCAAACTCGGTCAAAGCTCAACAACTTTGTCAGGCGGTGAAGCACAACGTGTTAAACTTGCAACGGAGCTGTCAAAGAGAAGTACCGGGAAGACGATTTATATTCTTGACGAGCCTACAACAGGACTTCATACTGCTGACGTTCACAAACTTACGGAAGTGCTTGATAAACTTGTTGAGGGCGGTAATACCGTTGTTGTAATCGAACACAACCTTGACGTTATAAAAACCGCAGACTATATCATTGATATGGGGCCTGAGGGCGGCGATAACGGCGGTACCGTGATTGCGTCAGGTACACCTGAGCAGGTTGCAAAAGTCGAAAAATCTTATACCGGAAAATATTTAAAGAAAATGCTCGAATAAAACCTTGACAAAATAAAAAAAGAGTGTTAGAATAACTTTAAAGCGTAGATGAAGACAGTAGCATTAAGCAAAAGTCACAAGAGAGAGAACGTCATGGGCTGTAAGCGTTCTTTGATGGGCTTGATGTGAATACCACTTCGGAGCTGCGGACTGAACAATTTATATTAAGTAAGTTTTGCCGTATTCCTTACGAAACAAGGACGAACTAAGTGACAGCATTATATGCTGTAATTAGGGTGGAACCGTGTATATTTATGCACCCCTAAGGTATGGATATTATCCGTACTTTAGGGGTGTTTTTAGTTTATAAAAAGAAAGGACTAATAAAAATGGAAATGAATGAACTGCAAACACTAAGACATTCAGCCTCGCATATGCTTGCACAGGCTGTAAAAAGACTTTATCCGGATACAAAACTTGCTATCGGTCCGGCTATTGATGACGGTTTTTACTATGATTTTGATACGGAGCATACTTTCACACCTGAGGATTTAGAAGCTCTTGAAAAAGAAATGAAAAAAATCGCTAAAGAAAACCTTAAAATCGAAAGATTTGAATTGCCGAGAGCAGAGGCTCTTGAATTAATGAAAGATGAGCCATACAAAGTTGAATTGATTAACGATTTACCCGAAGATGCTACAATTTCTTTCTATAAGCAAGGCGATTTTGTTGACCTATGTGCAGGACCTCACGTAAATTACACAAGCAAGGTTAAAGCATACAAACTTCTAAGTGCAACAGGCGCATATTGGAGAGGTAATGAGAAGAACAAGATGTTACAACGTATTTACGGTACTGCTTTCCTAAATAAAGCCGACCTTGAGGCACATCTTGAACAGCTTGAAGAGGCAAAAAAACGTGACCATAATAAGCTTGGACGTGAACTTGAATTGTTTACAACAGTTGATTATATCGGTCAAGGTCTTCCTATTATGCTTCCAAAGGGTGCAAGAGTAATTCAATTACTTCAAAGATGGGTTGAAGATGAAGAACAAAAACGTGGCTGGCAGCTTACAAAGACACCTCTAATGGCAAAGAGCGACTTGTATAAAATTTCAGGTCACTGGGATCACTATAAAGAAGGTATGTTCGTACTTGGCGATGAAGAAAAGGATAAGGAAGTATTTGCACTTCGTCCGATGACTTGTCCGTTCCAGTATCAAGCGTTTTTAAACAGAGGTCGTTCGTACAGAGATTTGCCTATGAGACTTAATGAAACATCGACACTTTTCAGAAATGAGGCGTCGGGTGAAATGCACGGACTAATCCGTGTACGTCAGTTCACAATTTCAGAGGGACACTTGATGTGTACACCTGAACAGCTTGAAGAAGAATTTAAGGGTTGTCTTGAACTTACAAACTATATGCTTACAACTCTTGGATTAATCGAAGACGTTTCATATCGTTTCTCACAATGGGATCCTGACGACAGAGAAAAGTATATCGGTACAGAAGAACAGTGGAACGAGGCACAAGATACAATGGAGAAAATCTTGAAAGACCTTAACATTGATTATAAAGTCGGTGTCGGTGAGGCTGCATTCTACGGTCCGAAACTTGATATTCAAATTAAGAATGTACATGGTAAAGAAGATACCCTTGTAACAATCCAAATCGACCAAATGCTTGCCGAGAAATTCGGTATGGAATACGTTGATAAAGACGGTACTAAGAAAAATCCGTATATTATTCACAGAACATCAATCGGTTGTTACGAAAGAACACTTGCACTTCTTATCGAAAAGTATGCAGGTGCATTCCCGGTATGGCTTGCTCCTGTACAAATCAAGCTTTTGCCTATTGCGGACAGACATCTTGATTATGTATATGAAATTAAGAAACAGCTTGAGGCAAACGGTATTTTGCGTGTAGAAGTTGATGACAGAAGTGAAAAACTTGGTTATAAACTTCGTGAGGCACAGCTTGAAAAAGTACCTTATATGCTTGTTGTCGGTGATAAGGATATTGAAAATAACACGGTATCTGTTCGTTCAAGAAAAGAGGGCGACAAGGGTGCTATGGCAATAGATGAATTTATCAAAGCAGTTAAAGAAGAAATCGACACAAAGAGAATATAATTGTTAATGTAACGTAAATTTGCTCCCCGACATACTATACAGTGTCGGGGAGGGATTTATATGAGGCTTGGACTTTCACGAACAAGAAACAGAAGTTTAAAAGGTGTAGGAATATTTTTTACACTGTTTTTTTTGATTTTTCTTATATGGCTTATATTCACAAAATTGCAACCGTCTTTTATCGAATATGCAAAGGTGTATTCAAATAACATTGCAAATGAGGTTGTAAACAGTGCAGTAGATGATGTATTTGTTAAAGAAGAATACCAAAGCCTTGCAAAAATTATGGAGAATTCCTCCGAAAATATAAAGGCAATCGAAACGGATACCGCAAAGATCAATCGCTTAAAATCGGCAATAATGCAGTCAATGCAGAAAAATATTGATTCACATAAAAGCGATACGGTATATGTACCGCTCGGAAGCTGCAGTAATTTATATTTTCTTGCCGGACTCGGTCCTAAAGTGCCGATACGAATATATCCGGTCAGTATTGTAAATGCTGATTTTAAAGAGAGTTTTGACTCTGTCGGTATTAATCAGGTAAAGCATAAATTGTATTTAGACGTATCTATGAAAATGTCATTCGTGGGAATGATGTTTGCACAATCCGACACTGTGGAAACATCAGTACTTTTAAATGAAACGATTATTGTAGGTGACACACCGACTTATTACGGAAATGGTGGAATGACTGCATCAGTCGAGTAGAAAGGAATTTTATTAATGAACGATATTGAAAAACGTATTGAAGAATTGACAAATGAACTTAATTATCATAACCACAAGTATTATGTTGATGATGCTCCCGAAATTTCTGATTTTGCGTTTGATAAAATGCTTGTAGAACTTGAACAGCTTGAAGAAAAATATCCCGAATATAAAAAGAAAAATTCACCTACAGTAAGAGTAGGCGGAGAAGCTGTTAAAAGTTTTGGTGAAGTTCATCACGACGTGCCTATGTTAAGTCAGCAAAAGGCATTTTCAAAAGAAGAAATACTTGACTTTGACAGACGTGTAAGAGCTGTTGTACATGATGTAAATTACGTTGTTGAGCAGAAAATTGACGGCTTATCTGTTTCTCTTGAATATGTAGACGGTGAATTTACAAGAGGTTCGACGCGCGGTGACGGTATTAACGGTGAGGATGTTACGGAAAATCTGAAAACAATTAAGAGCATACCTCTTACCTTAAAAGACGATATACCTTTTCTTGAAGTAAGAGGAGAAGTATTTTTGTCAAGAGATAACTTTAATAAAATAAACGATATTTTAGAGGCGAGCGAACAACCGCTTTTTGCAAATCCGCGTAATGCAGCGGCAGGCTCACTAAGACAGCTTGACCCCAAAATAGCCGCAAAACGTAATCTTGACATATTTGTTTTTAATATTCAGCAAATACAGGGTAAAGAAATTTCAACACATATTGAAGGCCTTGAATTTTTGAAAGAACAGGGATTTAAAACTATTCTTGATAAAAAATCATATTCCTCTATAGAAAAGGCATATGAGAGAATATTGGAAATAGGTGAGGAGAGAGGTAACCTATATTTTGATATAGACGGTGCGGTAATTAAGGTAAATGAATTGACCGCAAGAGAAATGCTCGGAGATACTGCAAAATTCCCTCGTTGGTCTATTGCATATAAATATCCCGCCGAGAAACAGCAAACGGTTATAAGAGATATTAAAGTTCAAGTCGGAAGAACAGGTGTTCTTACACCTCTTGCAATACTTGATACAGTCCACATTGCAGGCTCAAATGTATCAAGAGCGACACTTCATAATCTTGACTTTATACGTGAAAAGGATATCAGAATAGGCGATACTGTTATTATTCAAAAGGCAGGCGATATAATTCCGGCTGTCGTTGAAGTTATAAAAGAAAATCGTGACGGCAGTGAAAAAGAATTTGAAATGCCTACACATTGCCTTGAATGCGGTGCTTTAATCGTGCGTGAAGAAGGCGAGGCGGCATATCGTTGCACAGGTGTGAATTGCCCGGCACAGCGACTTAGAAATATAATTCACTTTGTGTCTCGAAATGCAATGGACATTGACGGCCTTGGTCCGTCTATCATTGAACAAATGATAGAAAAAGATTTAATCGAAACCGCCGCCGATTTGTATTATGTAAAAGCCGAAGATATAGCCGAAATGGATAAAATGGGTGAAAAATCAGCACAAAATCTTATAAACGCTCTTGAAAAGTCAAAAACAAACCCATTATACAGACTGATAAATGCTTTCGGTATTCGTCATATAGGTGAAAAAGCCGCAAAGATTTTATCGGCAAAATATAAAACTCTTGATAATTTGAGAAATGCATCGGTTGAAGAACTTACCGAAATAGCCGATATAGGCGGTAAAATGGCACAATCGGTTGTTGAATTTTTTTTGCAAGAGCAGTCAATCGCTTTTATTGATAAACTTGAAAAAGCGGGTGTAAACTGTATAGACGACAGTGAAGATTCTATTATCGACAGACGTTTTGAGGGTATGACATTTGTTCTGACAGGAACACTTTCTAAATATAAGCGAAGTGAGGCAGGAAAAATAATAGAAAATTACGGCGGTAAAACATCGTCAAGTGTATCAAAGAAAACAACATATGTTCTTGCCGGTGAAGACGCAGGAAGTAAACTTGACAAGGCGAACAGCTTGGGTGTAACAGTTATCAGTGAAGATGAATTTGAGGAGATGATAAAATGATTGAAGAAAAAGCATTTCAAATAAAGGACGAGCTGATTTCCATACGACGTCACCTCCACCGTACTCCTGAAACTGATTTTGAAGAAATAAAAACATCTTCATTTATTCGCAGTAAACTCGACGATTACGGAATACCTTATACAACCTCAGCTAAAACAGGAACAGTTGCCTTGATTAAAGGTAAAAACAGTAACAAAACCGTACTTTTGCGTGCTGATATAGACGGATTACCTATAAAAGACGAAAGCGAATTTGAAATCAAATCGGAACGTGAGGGATATATGCACGCATGCGGACATGATATTCATGCAACGTGTCTTTTAGGTGCTGCTAAAATTTTAAACGATATTAAAGACGAGTTGAACGGAAACGTCAAACTTGTTTTCCAGCCTGCTGAAGAGGGAGTAGGCGGTGCATTACCTATGATTGAGGACGGAATACTTGAAAATCCGCACGTTGACGCGGCTTTTGCACTTCACGTTGAACCGTTAGAAAAGACGGGCAATATTCAAATTAAGGACGGCTCAATTATGGCGTCGCCCGACGATTTTAAAATTGTTGTTCACGGTGTCGGCGGTCACGCCTCCGCACCTGAAAAATGCGTAAATCCAGTTACTATCGGCACGGCAATTATAACGGAATTTGAAAAACTAAATGCAACTGTTCTAAAAGACAAGCCGTGTGTTATGACGGTTTGCTATTTTAACGGCGGAACTTGCAATAATGCAATTCCGCAAACTGCTGAAATTATGGGTACGGCACGTTCGCTTGACAATGAAACTCGTGAAATGCTCATAGAATTACTTGATAAAACGGCACATGAAACAGTAAAAAAGCATGGAACAACTATTGATTTTACATTCAATAAACTTTTTCCTCCTGTTGTTAATAACAGTGAAATGAATGATGTAATCAGAAACAGTGCAAAAAAGCTTACCTGCATAAACGAAGTAGTGACACTTGACAAACCGGCAATGGCGGGTGATGATTTTTCATATTTTGGAGAAAACGTTCCGAGTGCCTATTTTAAATTAGGTGTAGGAAATGTAGAAAAAGGAGCTGTTTATCCGATACATAGTCCGAAATTTATAGCAGACGAAGACGCTTTACCTATTGGAAGTGCGATTTTGTCACAAACCGCAGTTGATTATTTAGATACTTATAATAATTAGTTTACCATAAAAATATTATGTAAACTAAATTGATTTTAAGAGGTTTTAAAATTGAAAAAAATAGCAGTTATAGATTGCAGAGCAGATGATAAAACTGTATATACTCTTGAAAAATTAAATATCAAAGTAATTCCGACTTTAAAGATTGATAATCTGTATGACTCCGTTGCAACCCACGCAGATATTCAAATTCACTATATCGGAAATAATTGTTTTATATCTGCTCCCGAAACATATGAACATTACAAAAAATATATGCCTAAAAAGTGTACTTTAATTAAAGGACAAAACAATATAGACTCAAAATATCCGTATGACGTGTGGTACAATGCTACGGCTTTAAAAGATTATGTTATTTGTAATAAAGCATATACTGATAAAACGATTCTAGATAGTCACAATAAAGAAATTATTAACGTCAAGCAGGGGTACAGTAAATGCAATATTTGTATTGTAGACAATAATGCAATTATAACGTCTGATAACGGAATAGCCAAGACAGTGGCACAAAAGGGGATAGATGTCCTAAAAATATCATCAGGTCATATTGAATTGCGAAAACTTGATTACGGCTTTATTGGTGGAGCAACGGGACTTATAGATAATAACACGCTTGCTGTAAACGGTGACATTAATTCTCACCCCGACAGTGAACAAATTAAGGTGTTTTGCAATAAATATAATGTTGATATTATTCCGCTTAAAGACGGTAAATTAGTTGATATTGGAACAATTATAGTAAATATTTAAGTTAGGACTTGATTTTCACAAATAAATCTGATATAATATTTAAGAATTAAATAAAGGGAATGAGGTTCTCCCTTAGTATAATACTAAAACCGCTTATTTAAGCTGATGACTTCTGCACTATTTTTAATGCAGAAACATCAGCTTTTTCTGTATTTTATGGAGGAATATTTATGTTTTTTAGTTTAGCAATCATTTTATTGTTCGGTCTGTTACTTGGCGGAATATGCAAAAAACTACGATTGCCGTCACTTATAGGAATGTTGGCAGTTGGAATTATAATAGGACCGTATGCACTGAATTTAATTGATAGATCAATTCTTGAAATATCCGCACAATTACGCAAAATTGCATTAATTATAATTCTTGCAAGAGCCGGATTGTCGCTCAATGTGTCGGAATTGAAAAAAGTCGGCAGACCTGCTATAATGATGTGCTTTGTTCCGGCTTGTTTTGAAATAATAGGTATGATACTTCTTGCACCTAAATTGTTAGGAATGTCCGTAGTTGACGCGGCAGTTATGGGTACAGTGGTAGGTGCGGTTTCACCTGCGGTTATTGTGCCTAAAATGCTGAATTTAATAGAGAACGGCTACGGTAAAGATAAAAGCATTCCGCAACTTATACTTGCCGGAGCGTCGGTTGATGACGTGTTTGTTATAGTTCTTTTCTCTGCATTTCTCGGTCTGTCGCAAACAGGAGATATGTCTGCTGTCAGTTTTGTAAAAATCCCAATATCCATTGTATTGGGTATAACTGTCGGTATTTTTGTCGGAATAGTGTTAGGCAATTTTTTTGCTAAAGCACATATCAGAGATACGGTAAAAATAATCATTTTAATGTGCGTGTCGTTTTTGCTTGTTGCATTTGAAGATACTTACGGTGGAATTGTGCCGTTTTCATCGCTTATTGCCGTTATGTGCATAGGTATTTCTTTGCAAAAAGTCAGAAAAGAGGCGACTGAACGTCTTTCTCAGCGATACAACAAACTATGGGTTGTTGCGGAAATATTATTATTCGTGCTTGTCGGTGCAAGCGTTAATATTGATTACGCACTTAAAGCGGGAGTAGCCGCAATTATATTGATATTCTTAGTTTTGCTATTCCGTATGTTCGGCGTATTTATTTGTATGTTGAAAACAAATCTCAACTTAAAAGAAAGACTGTTCTGTATGATAGCTTATCTGCCAAAGGCGACTGTTCAAGCCGCAATAGGCGGAATACCACTTTCTATGGGATTAAATTGCGGTGAAACAGTTTTAACCGTTGCGGTTTTGTCAATAATAATCACCGCACCGTTGGGAGCATTTTTGATAGACTTAACATATAAGAAACTATTGACAAAAAAAACTTTACAAAAGCAAATAAAATGATATAATTGTATTATATTTTATTTTAAGGTGGTTTAGTTTATGAATGTAACATTAAAGCGTGACGGATTAACTTTACGAGGAGAACTTTTAAAGCCGGACGTTGAAAAATGTCCGATACTTATTATATTTCACGGATTTATGGCGAATATAGGCAAAGATGATAAATCAATGTTTTATCAGATTGCACATGAATGTCTTAATAACGGTATCGCAACAATACGGTTTGATTTTGACGGTCACGGCGACAGTGACGGTGAATTTTGTGATATGAATGTATTAAGCGAAATACTTGATGCCGCTAAAATAATTGATTATGTCAGAAGACTTGATTTTGTTACCGAAATAAATATACTCGGTCATTCTCAAGGTGCTTTGGTTGGCGGTATGATGGCGGGATATTATCGTGAATGTATCAGTAAACTTATAATGCTTGCTCCTGCCGCAACAATTAAAGACGATTCTTTAATCGGCTCGTGTTTCGGTACTCCGTATGATATGATAAACGTACCGGATAAATTTCCTGTAAAAGATAATGAGGGTAATCATTATGAAGTCGGCGGTATGTATTTCAGAGTTGCAAGAACATTGCCGATTTATGAAACTACATCAATGTTCTGTGGTAAAACACTGATCATACATGGTACTGCCGATGACGCAGTTGGAGTTATCGGTTCTCGCAGATATAAAGAATGTATGCCGCATAATACCGAACTTGTATTAATTGAAGGTGAAGGACACGGTTTGGATAATTCATTGGATGATATAAAGAAACGTGTTATCGAGTTTTTGAAGAAATAATTATAATCAGAGTTGAAATATACTCTGATTTTGTTTTGTTTATAAAATAAATGTGATATAATATAGTTGAGGTGAAAAAGATGGATTATAATGAATTAGAACCTAAGATAGTATTTCAATATTTCAAGGAAGTATCGAATATTCCGCATGGTTCTGGAAATACAGAAGAAATATCAAAATATTTAATGAATTTTGCAAAGGAACATAATCTTAAAGCAATTTACGATTCCGGCAGAAATATTATAATTTTTAAAGACGGTACAAAAGGGTTTGAAAACAGTGAGCCTATTATTTTACAAGGTCATATGGATATGGTGTGTGACAAAGTACCGGATTGCACTATTGATATGTCTAAAGAGGGCTTGACATTGTGTACCGACGGTGAATATTTATGGGCTGACGGTACAACGCTTGGCGGTGACGACGGAATTGCGGTTGCTTATATACTTGCAATTCTTGCTTCAGACGATATACCTCATCCGCCGATTGAGGCAGTTATAACAAGAGATGAGGAAATAGGTCTTTTAGGTGCGGCTGAGCTTGAGACGTCATATCTGAAAGGTAAGCGTTTAATTAATATTGACAGTGAAGATGAAGGCATTTTTACCGCCGGTTGTGCCGGTGCAATGATTTATACTGCCAATATTCCGATAGAATTTGAAAACAGTGACAACAACACTTTGCGTATAGAAATAAGCGGTTTAAACGGAGGACACAGCGGTATTGATATTGGCAAGCAACGTGAAAATGCAATCAAATTATTAGGAAAAATACTTTATGAGTTATCACAAGATTGTAAATTTTCTGTTTGCGATATAAATGGGGGAGTTAGAGAAAACGTCATACCTAAGCAAGCATATGCCGTAATCTGTATAGAGGATACATCGAAATTAAAAGACATAATCAAAAACATAAAATCAGAATTAATCAATACAGAAAAAGACTTGAAAATAACGTTTTCAGAAACTGAAATCAGCAAAAAACTTTCAAAGCAAAGTACCGAAAAAATAATAACGTTTCTTACAAATACAAAATCTACCGCATTAACGTTTAACAATAAAAATGAAGTGCTTACATCACTGAACTTAGGTGTTGTTTCGTTAGCGGATAATACATTTCAAGCAAGTTTTATGATTAGGTCTAATTTGAAGAATGAAAAAGAACAACAATCGGACATTTTAGATGAATTAGTGTTATCACTTGGCGGTTCATTTGAACATTCCGCAAGCTATCCTGCATGGGAATATGCTGAAAATTCAAAATTAAGAGAAACTATGACTGCTGCATTTGAACGTTTATATGACAGAACGCCTAAAATCGAAACTATCCACGCAGGGTTGGAGTGCGGTATTATTGCCGATAAAATTAATAATCTCGATGCAGTATCAATAGGACCTAATATTTTAGAAATTCATACTCCGAACGAGAAACTTGATATAGCTTCTACCAAACGCACATGGGAATTTTTAATTGAAATTTTAAAAGAATTAAAATAGCTTTTAACAGACAGAAATTCAAAATGAATTTCTGTCTGTTTTTGATTAAGCAAAAATAAGTACAAAAAACATATCTGTGCATAAGAATAATTATTTGGGAATTAAAATACAGGCACAATATCCGGGGATAGGCTGATAGCAATAAATAGTAAGATGTTTGTCAATTTCGGGGCTGTAATCGGTCAGAGTATGCTTGTTGCCGTTGAGGGCAACATCGGCATATGTAACCAACCACTTTTTATCACCGTTTTCAAAAACTTCATAAAATGAGCGGTTAATCATCTCACTGATGGGTATGCCTTCTACATCTGCCATCATTTCGTTGCAATATCTGAATACAAAATCAACACCGTGACCTTTTTCATCAAAAACCAATTCAATAACACAGAAAGCAAGCGGCATTTTATCCAAAAGGGTACATTTTTCCAAAAGACCTAAAGGCGGTATGTAATCATCTGATGAAAGTACCGATGAAGCAAGTCCGAGTTTTTTGCGAATTTTTCGGTGTTCACTTAAATTGCGTTTTCTGCCTTGAAAAGTATGACCGTCTGTCATTGTATAAATTCCGTTGTAAGATAGGTTCTTCAATGCTGCAAAATACACTAATAAAAATAATTTAATGCAGGGAATAGAAGATAATAAATTCGGACCTGAAGAAAATCTTACACGAGGAATGTTGGTGACTGTTTTATGGCGCATGGAGGGTGAGCCGAATACAGATTACAAGGTGACATTTAAAAATACGGATAATGCTTATTATACAGACGCAGTTCGTTGGGCTGCCGAAAATAATATAGTTTCAGGTATATCCGACGATGAATTTGCACCGAATATCAATATAACCCGTGAACAGATGGCGGCTATTATATACCGTTATGCAAAATACAAAGGATATGATATTAATATAGAAAAGAACGCTGAATATAAAGATAAAGACAGTATTTCCGAATATGCTGTAAATGCAGTTGATTGGAATAATCAAAATGATATTATGACAGGAGATACAGACGGCAAATTTGAACCTAAATCAAATACCACAAGAGCTCAAGCAGCGTCAGTATTAATGCGTATATCTGAAAATTTTAAATAATACAAAATAAGAATAAAAAAGAGTCGGATTATGATAACACTTAAAAGTGCATCAATCTGACTCTTTTTCTAATCTGTGGACATGGAAGAGTATACAAACTGAATTCTTAATGTCAAAACAACTAAAAAACAGTACAATATTTCTATATATTTCCTAATTGTATATCATTCTTATATATGATAATATTTTATTAGAAATATATAAAGTAGGGAGTGATTGTTATGAAAAAAGCATTAATTTGTATAGGGTTAGTATTAGCAGGATTGTCTACGGGAATATTTGCAGACGAAATATATACAACAGTCGTAGACCGTAAAATAAGATATGAAGGACAGCGAATAACAACTAAATATCCTGTATTATCTTATGACAATACAACGTATATAGCTGTCAGAGATGTAGCAAAAATGTTGTCAAAGGATGTACGGTGGGATGAAAATGAAAATAGCATAGCTTTTTCATCACCAATGGAAAGAGCAATAAATAATTATGATACAGGTGAAACAATAGGCCGGGCGATTATAAAAGAATTTTATAATGATAAAATAACAGAGAATTCTATATATCGTACAGATTTTTGCGGTAGAAGTTGGTTTCTTGATGATACATTTATAGAAGAAGTGATTTTTGAACCAGATAAAAATATAAATTTAGATGATTTAAAAGCGAATGATGGTTATGATTTGGAATACCAATTATATATTGCAAATCATTGTGATGTTCGTGTACACATAAGTGCAATAGACGGACGGATATTTATTGAAGAAAGAGATGAGGATAATAATATGACCGAATACAGTTTGTTTGAATTATCTCAAAGAAATAAATCTTGACTTAATTCTAACTAATAAACAAGCAAAATCCGAATTAATATTTGATTATGTAGGAAGTAAATAAAAATGAAAAAGATATTTATTTTGTGGAATACAGATATGTCTACAATGGTTGGTGGGGGATATAGCTCACCTTTTTGATTATAATTTAGAAGGGAGATTTATAAATGAAAAAAAGATTAATAATTATAGTTGTTGTTGCGTGCGCTTTATCTTTATGTTGTGTATGGTTTTCTTGTGAAAAAAAAGAAATTGAGCATAATGAATGTGCAAATTTTAGTGATAGTTATACATATACAAAGAAAGAACAAATTGAAGAAGTTTTAAAAAATAATTCAGAAGTAATTGAAAAGTTGGTTATAGGCATGAAAGAAAGTAAAACAAATGCTATTGTTTTATCCGGAATTGATGAATATATAAAACAAAATAATCAGTTTGTTAGAGATAATGAGAAAGCACTGAGGGATTTTTATAATAATTCTAAAATGGACTTTTTGATATGTTTTGGTGTAAATAATAGATGTCAAGTATATCAGGATACACCTCCCGGAAAAGTCGTTTCGTTAAAATTGTGTGGTTCTATTGATAAAGACAATAATTTTACTTGGAATGTAATAAATACATCCAGTAAAGATTATTTATCACTCAACATATATAATTTTTTATATAATTCAGATTGAAATATAAATCTATTAATATACTAAGTGACAGCAAAATAAAAAGTAAATTTATGCAGACAAGAATCTGAATTTGTTGAACCGCCCCCAAAAGTTACACCCAGAATCTAACTTTTGGGGGTACATCAATTATATGTCCGCGTTTAATTTTAAGCAATTTGACTTTCTTTCTTATACATTTAACAAAAAAATTATACTTATTAATCAGACGGATTAAGAGCAAGTAAAACAATAGGTGACAATACAACTAAGTATTACTATGACGGTGATAATGTTGTTAATGAAACGTTAAATAATAACAGTCATGCAACAAATGTAATGGGTGTAAACGGATATGTGTCAAGAAGACAAAATGGTACAACCGGTTATTTGTTTAAAGATGCACATGGTGATATACTTTCTATTTACACAAGTACAAGCAATAAAGCCGCTGATTCTACATACAATGCATGGGGAGAAATACGAACAAAAAATGAATCAAGTTCTTTTGAAAATAACCCACTACGCTACTATGGTCAATATTACGATTATGAAAGTGATATGACATATCTAAGAGCAAGATATTATGATAGTAGTATTAGGCGTTTTATAACTGAAGATCCGGCTAAAGACGGCTTGAATTGGTATGCTTACTGTGATAATAATCCTGTTATGATGTTTAATCCAAGTAGGTTAGCGATTTATGTACCTGAAAATCAAAGTATAATCATAGATTATTTAAACATTTTAACAAGGGATGAATTATACATTGACTCAAATGGATATGTAAAAATTAAAAATTATGGAATGAATACTGATGATAGAAGTGCAGGAACAGAATTAACATATCAACTTATAAACAATTCTAACATTTGTACAATTAAAGTTTCAAACAAAAATGAAACAACTTATGCTGATATAAATTTGGCTTCTATGTCAGGAGCTGGTACTGATACAACAATTAACTTCATTGCAGATTATGAAAAACAAGATAAAGTATTTGTATATGATAAAAATGCTAATGTTGTTGAACAAAAGCAGCCAGTTCAAATTGCATTGGCACATGAATTAATACATTCATTAAGGGGCATGAAAGGTAGTAGAAAAAAGCAGGTATGGGAACTAATACAATGCCCGGAGCAAACAATGAGTATTGGAGACAAGAAGAATTTGACACCGTAGGAATCAATCACGTTAGAGATGATGGTAGTTATGCTGATGCTGCAAATTGGTATTTTACCGAAAATACCATAAGAAGGGAACAAGGTTTTTATTGGAGGGCGAAATATGCGTAAAAAGGTAATAATTTTTTTTGTAATAATCTGCATACTAAGCATAAGCTGTATATCAATTTTAACATATTGCAAACCAATTAAAATAGAAAACATTGATAAATCAAAAAGAATATGTGATGAATTATATATTACATCATCAAAGAAATACATGAGTAGGGAAGACTTTTTAGGAATGATTCTTTCAGTTGTAGGTTTAAATGAAAATATTTTTGATATGTATTGCTACGGTATGGATAGAGAAGGCTTTGCAACTGATGATTTGAAAACAGGAAATCAATATCAAATAACTAATGATATAAGTGAAGTGGAATTTGATAAAATATACAGATATGACACACTATGTTATATTGCTTGTGATGTTAATATATTACAAACATATAAAAAAACATACGAGTATCGAGGAAAGAACTATATTACAATAAAAGATGCAATTGTTATGATTGAGGCGTGTTTAGAAGATACAGAAACTGAAAAAGGAAAATTTTTTGGAAAATCTAAAGAATATCAACGATTATTTGAAAATGCTCAGAAAAATATTGTCAACAAAAATGATATGATATATTGGGTACCGATTGACAGAAAAGCTACATGTGATGAAATATACACGCTTTTAAATAGATTACTTAATCAAAAACGTTACAAATATTTGAGTGATGCTGCTTATAATGAATCAAAAGCACAAATAGACTATCCACTGTTAAAGAAAAATATTGAAGTCAGTTTATCAGAAGAAGATGAGAAACAGATGAAAAATATTATAGATCATATTATTCAAATTCGAAAACAGGTAATACCGGAATTGGATGATTCAAAAAAGATATGTAAAAAGTGTGCATATTATGACATTTGTTTTATTTAAGTGGAGAATGCATATGAAAAAAAGTCTATATATATACAATTGCGGAGATTTGAAAAGAAAAGATAATACATTACGATTTACAACTTATGACGATGAAAAAAGAGACGTTCCAATTGAAAGAATTTCGGATATTTATGTAATGTCTGAATTATCATTTAATACGAAGTTCATAAACTTTATATCACAATATGGAATACCGATGCATTTTTTTAATTATTATCATTTTTATACAGGAAGTTATTATCCAAGAGAAAGTTTATTATCTGGAGAATTATTAGTAAAACAAGTGGAACATTACATAGATAAAGAAAAAAGAATCGTTATTGCGAGAAAATTTATTGAAGCGGCAGCAGAAAATATTTATCGAAATTTAAGATATTATAATAGCCGAGGAAAAGATGTAACGGAACATATGAGATATATTGAAGGGTTAAAAAAGAAAATACCCAATGCACAAGAAATTGATCAATTAATGGGAATAGAAGGGAATATTCGTAAAAAATACTACGAAGCATGGAGTGTTATTATAAACCAAGAGATTGAATTTGAAAAACGAGTGATGCATCCACCAGATAATATGATTAATTCACTAATTTCTTTTGTGAATTCTCTGATTTATTCAAAAACACTTACAGAAATATACCATACTCAATTAAATCCAACGATCAGTTATTTACATGAACCAGGGAGCAGACGATATTCATTATGCTTAGATTTATCGGAAATCTTTAAACCATTAATTGGAGATCGTTTGATATTTTCATTAT